>Ga0315338_1000249_pt1 | contig 174189 bp, 176 predicted proteins | sample ASW8metaG_FD_204518 | JGI IMG/M metagenome (GOLD analysis project Ga0315338, IMG submission 204518) | Ammonia-oxidizing marine archaeal communities from Monterey Bay, California, United States - ASW #8 | ecosystem: Environmental > Aquatic > Marine > Coastal | place: USA: California | collected...
AAAGTGTTGTTCCAAAGCGCCAAAATCATAATGTCTTATACCAAACTTAACGCCAAAATTTTGGGTATAGAGATGTTCTATTTCCATACCTACATAATATCCTGAAACTAAATCTTGAGTATGCGGGGAGTTAATAAAATCTGTAGCCCCACTATCCTCATCCCAAGATATATGATTAATATTTGCAAGAGCAGCACCGCCATCAAAAGAAACTTTTTGTTGGCCCAAATTAAATCCTAATTCTAAACCCCCTGATATAACGTGATGGCCACGAAAATGAGTTTCTTCTACAAAATCCCCTGAACCAATGTGGTGTGATGAATTATCGTCTGTTAGGTAGGTTCCACCAATCTCCAAACCGGTATATAAATCACGGTTAAAAGGAAGAACAGAATCCCATTTCTTATCGTATCCTGCTTCCCAAGAAAAGCCAGCAACTGCATTAGAGTAATCCCAAGTTGAATGAGAATCGGATTGATGGAAGTTATAATCGCGAAAGTATGTATTCATACTAGTAGCATTAGCTGCTATATTAAAATTAAGACCTGAGTAATCTTTTGCTGGTCCATTTTTATCACTCCAGTCAAAAAGCTTTTTTATTGGTCCTGTAAATTTTTTAATTTTATTATTTATCGGTTTATTGGCAATCGCATTACTTGATTTGCCGTATTGCGGATAATAGTTTTTTTGACGTAAATAATAGACTAATCCAATTTGTGTTTGGGTTAAGGTATTGTCATATTTATAGTACATGTGCCTTTTGTTGGCACTATTTATCCACTGTTCTTCCAAAGCGCCAAAATCATAATGTCTTATACCAAACTTAACGCCAAAATTTTGGGTAAGAAGACGTTCTATTTCCATACCTACATAATATCCTGAAACTAAATCTTGAGTATGCGGGGAGTTATCAAAATCAATGTGAGGATCATAATCCCAAGATATATGATTAATATTTGCAAGCGCTCCTCCGGTATCAAAAGAAACTTTTTGTTGGCCCAAATCAAATCCTAATTCTATTCCCCCTGATATAACGTGATGTCCACGAAAATGAGTTTCTTCTACATAATCAGCGGCACCAATGTGGTGTGATGAATTATCGTCTGTTAGGTAGGTTCCACCAATCTCCAAACCGGTATATAAATCACGGTTAAAAGGAAGAACAGAATCCCATTTCTTATCGTATCCTGCCTCCCAAGAAAAGCCAGCAACTACATTAGAGTAATCCCATTTTATATGATTTTCTCCAGGTAGTCCGGCTTGATGCCCTTTAATATCGCTAAACAATGTATTCATTTTAGTAGCATTAGTTCCTAAACTAAAATTAAGACCTGAATAATCATTGGCAATTGTATTACTTGATGTCACTAATAAAAAAGCTGTAGCAAACAGCGAACCTTTCAGTAAGTTTTTCATTCATAAAATATAACAATTTAACCTGTTTTTTTCGAGAAGAAAATGCGTCACAACTGTGTCACAATTTTTACTGAAAAACTACCAGATTCATCAACCATGAAAAATTAGCCCTGAAGAAAAAACGTTGGAAACCTTAAGATTTTTGGTGGAGCTAGACGGGATCGAACCGACGACCTCTTCACTGCCAGCGAAGCGCTCTCCCAACTGAGCTATAGCCCCGAAGATCGTTCAGTCAGACTAACACATTGAATCCATAACACAATCCAACGCTTCACTAATAATTATACTATAAAATCTAGGAAAAAGATTCATAAAAATTGCAACACAATTGAGTCAGGAATTTTTTAAGGAGTCTCTTCAAAAAATCTCGACTATATATGAAAAGTTTTTGACCCCCACCACCTCTATTTGGAATCTGGGACTCTTATGAGTCGCCCTTTATATAGAGTTGAATCCAAACGTTAAGGAGTCAAAGAATGACTCTCCATGACTCTTAAAACGCGAAACAGGAATCTTTTAGAGCGATTAGTTTATCAGTGGTCCGTGATACGGGATTACAAACCTTTTTCATCTATAGATTCTTTATATTTTTTAACAACATCAAAATTTTGTTGCAATTGTGTTGCAATTTTTTTAAAAAATTGAGTCACAATTGAGTTCGAAACATTCATATATTAAAATAAAATAAGCGATTATATTAATATGTAAGCTTATAATTGATTTTATATTAATTGTATATTTATGTGTGGAATTGTAGGAATTTTTAGTTTCAAAGGGAAACCTCTTAAAAATTTAGAAAAAAAAATATCTCAAATGACTTTAATGTTAAAACACAGAGGTCCAGATCAACAAGGCACTTTTGTTTCTAATGATAATTTGTGTGCAATTGGAAATACAAGATTATCAATCACTGATCCGAATCGTAAAATACAATTACCTTTAAGGTCAAATAATAAAAGATTTTTATTAACTTATAATGGTGAAATATATAATTACAAATACCTAAAAAAAAGTTTGCAAAGCAAAAAGGTAAGTTTCAAAACAAATACAGATACAGAGGTTTTATTAGAAGGGTTAGTTTTAGAAGGAATATCATATCTTTCAAAATTAAATGGGATGTGGGCATTTGGTTTATATGATGAAAAAGAAAAAAGATTAATTTTAAGTAGAGATGTAATGGGAGAAAGACATTTGTTTTATTGTATAAATGATGGTGTGTTGTATTTTTCTTCTGAACCACTTCCTATCTTAACTGAAATTAAAAAGAATTTTTATTTTGATGATAAGAGCATTGTAAACACATTGCTTTTTAATTGTTGTGCACCTGGAGAAACTTTAATCAAAAATATTAAAAGACTTTTACCTGGAAGAAATTTAATTACAGAAATTAATAAAAACCCTACCGAAATTTTATTTAAAAAACTTAATCCGGAAAAATGGTTTGACTTTTTTTCAAGCAAACCAACTGAAAAAAAAATTTTTGAAACATTCCACGAGATTTGTTCAGAAAGATTTTCAGAAATTATACCTAAAGATGTTTCGTATATGTCTTCTTTAGCCGGAGGAATTGACTCTGCAATAGTTGCTTTATATTGTTCAAATTTTGGAAAAAAAAAAATTGATACAATTTTTTTAAAAGATATTCATGATATATATCAGGAAAAACATACTTTATCTAAATTAACGGAAGAACAAGCTGCAAATTTTACTTCATCAAAGTTAAATTCATCTTTATACAATATTGAATATAATGATCAAGAAAATGTTAAAGACTTTTTAGAATTTTCTGAAAATTCATTTGATGGAATGCTTGATTGTTCTTTTATTGTTTTTAGACAATTAGCAAGAGGAATGGCAAAAAGAAAAAAAAAAGTAATTTTTATGTCTGACGGTTTAGATGAGCTCTTGGGATATCCCACTGATTACAATGCCATTAATAAAAATAGTTATTTTAGTACCAGAAAATTTCAATTATTTATATCTAATCAATTATCTAAATACAAATACGCGAAGAGTGTTATGAGAAAGCTGGGTATGGATAATTTTATTATCGATTTTCCAGAAAGAAAGGATTTTTGTTTTTATCCAATACATTCACTTGGAACCGCTGAATTTCTTGAAAAAATAGCTAGTGTGAAAGAATTTAAAAGCTCAATTTACTCTTTTGGAACGACAGACTCTATTTATAATAATATTAAAGATGAATTAAATTTTAACCAAAAAATGTCTTTATCGTATTGTACCAAAAGCTTGCCTGATTGGTTTAATTTAAGATCAGATAAGGGTTTTTTTGGTCATTCAATTGAATGCAGATTGCCATTTCAAGATACTAAGATAGTTGAATTTTTACTTTGCCTCCCTTCAAAATTAAAATTTTTTAATAATAAATCAAAAATTCTTGGAAGAAATATTGTTAAAAAATATATTGGTCCAGAAATATCATCTAGAAAAAAACATGGAATGCCATTTTCTTCCAGCTGCTTAGATTATTATGAAAAAAAACTAAAAATAAAAGAAACTTTAAATGAATCGGATTTTTTAAATCATTTTCCATTTAAAAAAAATATTAAAAATAAAATTTTTGACTCTAAATATGGTTTTAAAAAATTTCATTGGACATTGTACTGTTTGTCTAGAACAAATAATAAATTAAAAGAAATAAATTTAAAGAAGTTTTAAATTTACTTATAAAGATAGTAACCATAATTATCCTTTAAACTAAACAAAATTAATAAAATTGAATAAATGCAGACCACGAAATCTATTGAGTCTGCTGTGGAATCATCTGGTGGGTGCGAGAAGATTTGAACTTCCGACCCCTACGATGTCAACGTAGTGCGAGACCCAAGAGCCCTACTCTTTCTTACATAAACTAAGAACAAAATTGTCCCCAAATTGTCCACCAATTTTGAATCGAAAATCACGGATCATGGTGCTATAATTTTTTTATTTAAAAAAAGAAGTAGGCAAATAGTAAAATGTGTGGATTTACAGTATGGCATAACCAAAAGAATAATCTTAATTCTTTAGAATAAAATAATATATTATGTTAAAAAAAAAGGGCCAAAAAAAAGAAACTAGAGACCCTGGGAGGTATGTTAAGGGGGATTTTGATATCAGCGCTTGCAGTGTTGACTGTTTTTCATGGAACAGGCACGGCGATATGTCTTTAGAAAAAATGATGAAAATCATTTCGCAAGACCAGACAATACGTGCGAACAGCATCCGCGCTGACGCCAAGTTCGATTTTGAAGGAAAGGTGGTGATTGATGCTGGCTGCGGAGGAGGACTCAAGCTTTTCCCAATGGCAGCGAGGGGGGCAAAATTAGCTATTGGGATTGACGGTTCTGCCCCGGCACTGGCTGCAGCGCAGCAAATTAAGAAAAAACTGGGAGCCAAAAATGTCGTGCTTATCAATTCTTTCATTGAAGATTGTGAACCTAAAATAACGAAATTAGCGGGAGGGGGCGCTGACTTTCTTTTGTGTGCCCAGGTAATCCACCATACTACAGATTGGCGGGCCAATTTGAGCCTGTTTCACCGATTATTGAAGGACGATGGCTGGCTGAAGCTTGTCTGGGTCGATTGTACGATTGGCTTCGGAGTTTATAACATCCGCAATAAAATATCGTACTGGATTGGGAAGAATAAAAAGGACCGGATGCGCATAGGAGACATGTTGTTTTCCAGGTTCGACATGAAGGGAAATAAACAGAAATTTGAAAAGCAATCCTATTTGGCTGACCTCTATGCAGCCCCTTATAAAATAATTCCTTTTTGGTCCATGACGTCACAGCTCAAGAAAGTCGGTTTTGAGGTAGTGGAATGCTATCTCCCGAACGATCTGGAGGAGTGGCGGCGCCAGCGGCGAAGAAGCGGTATAGCCGTGACCAGAGGAGAAAAAATTGCGTTCTCCCCCTTCCTACGATGGATACCGACTTTGGCTCTTCGTATTCGAAATTTTCTCTGGCGGGGCGCATGCGAACGTATCTTGTTATGCAGAAAGATTTCTTGACTATCTCCACGTGGTATGGTGGTATGGGGTCGAGCAAGTCTTATATATAGTCAAGATTTCTTCAAGAGACTCCTTAATTAATCTGTGTGTCAGAACTGCGTCAATTTTTCCTCTTTAAATCAAAAGTATGCTATATTATCTAGTAATAGAGTGACTAATTATTGCAGTGAATCTGTTTGAATCCATTGACCTTTTTTGGTGGAGCTAGACGGGATCGAACCGACGACCTCTTCACTGCCAGCGAAGCACTCTCCCAACTGAGCTATAGCCCCATAAGATAATTAACAAATTTTATTATATTATCATTATCCCATTCCATATCACCTTGATAATGACCTATCAAATCTCCTTTTTTATTTACAAAAAAACTTGTTGGAATTCCAATTAAATTCATTTCTTTTGCTAAAGAATTTTTTATATCAAAAAATTTTTCTAAATTAGTAATTTTATTTTCATTAAAAAAATCAATTACTTTTTTTCCCCCATCTCTATCTATAGATATTGCTACAACATCAAAGTTTCCATCAACTTTCGATTTAAGTCTATCTAAAGAAGGCATTTCCTTAATACAAGGAGCGCACCAAGTAGCCCAAAAATTAACTAATAATATTTTTCCTTTAAAATCTGAAAATGAAATTTCTTTTTCTTGTTCATCTTTAAATTTTAAACTAGATATATTATGTTTTTCTTTACTAAGTTCAAAATCTTCTAATTCTTCTTTTAAAAAATTATTGATTATACCTTTTTCCTCTTTTGAATAAGATGATAAAAATAAAATTGTTAATATTAAAAATATTGATATAAAAAAAAATTTCATAGAAAAAGCTTTTAACCTAAAAAAAGTATATTATGTAATGAACAAAAAATAATGAAAAAAAACAAAAAAAATATAAACCCTATATGGGGGACTAACTTTAAAAAGCAAAGTAATCCTTTATTAGAAAAAATTAATACCTCTATTGATTTTGATAAAAGATTGGCATTAGAAGACTTAAAGGTATCTGAAGTACATTCTTTAATGCTTAAAAAACAAAAGATAATCTCTTCCGCTGAATATAGATCCATAATTAAAGGATTGAAGAAAATTAAGAGTTTAATTCAAAATAATAAATTTATTTTTAATAAAAAATTTGAAGATATACATATGAATATAGAAATGTACTTACAAAATCTAATCGGGGATGCCGCAGGAAGGCTTCACACAGCAAGATCTAGAAACGATCAAGTTGTAACAGATTTTAAATTATGGATTATTGAAGCTTTAAAAAAAATATGTTTAAAAATTCATGATTTACAAAAAACTATTGTTAAAAAAGCTAGTTTACATGTTCAAACAATTATGCCAGGTTTTACCCATTTACAATCTGCACAAATAGTAAGTTTGGCACATCATTTAATGGCATATTATGAAATGTTAAAGAGAGATAAAAAAAGATTTTTAGATAGCATTATTAGAATGAATGAGTGTCCTTTAGGATCAGCAGCACTTGCTGGAACATCTTTTCCTATAGATAGAATATTAACTTCTAAGCTTCTAGGTTTTGCAAAACCAACTATGAATTCTATGGATTCTGTTTCTGATAGAGATTATGCATTAGATTTTTTATCTAGTGTTGCTATTTGTGGTTCACATTTATCAAGATTTGGTGAAGACGTAGTAATTTGGGCTAGCGATCAATTTAAATTCATTACATTATCAGATGATTTTTCAACAGGTAGTTCAATTATGCCCCAAAAAAAAAATCCTGATCCTGCAGAATTAATTAGAGGTAAAATGGGAAGATTTTCTGGAAATTTTTTAAATCTTTTAACAATAACCAAAGGTTTGCCTCTAGGTTATAGCAAAGATTTACAAGAAGATAAGGAGCCTGTGTTTGATAGTTATGATAATTTTATATTAGTATTAGAAGTAACAAACGGAATTATAAAAAGTATGAAAATTAATAAAAATGAAATGTTAAATGCATGCAAAAAGGGTAATTTAATGGCAACAGATTTAGCAGATTGGCTTGTTATAAATTATAATATACCTTTTAGAAAAGCTTATAAAATGATTGCAAAAATTATTGGTATTGCTAATAAAAAGAGTTGTCAAATTAACGATTTAAGTATTAGTGATTTAAATTTAATTGGAAATGACTTAGGAAAAAAAATAAAAAACTTTTTAAAAATAGAAAGTTCTATTAATTATAAAAAAAGTTTAGGAAGTACTTCTCCAATAGAGGTTAAAAAGGCCATACAAATCGCAAAAAAAGAACTTTTTTAATTTTTTTTTATTGTGAAAATTTTTCTTTATATTTTTTTTTTACTTGTAATTTTATTAACCTTTATTAGTTGTGGTAAAAAAGGTGAATTAGAAAAACCTAGAAAAGAGTATCCAAAGGAATATCCAAGTGAATAATTTAAAATTTAAAAAAAATGATTTGTTAATTGAGGGAGTATCAGTAAAAAATTTATCAAAAAAATTTGAAACACCTTTTTATTGTTATTCTTCTAGAACAATAATTGAAAAATTCAAAGAATTCGAAAGACCATTCAAACTTTCAGATACACTTATTTGTTATGCAGTTAAGGCAAATCCAAATATTGCAATACTAAAAATTTTATCCAAGCTTGGAGCAGGAGCAGAGGTAGTTTCCGAAGGTGAATTAATAAGATCTTTAAAAGCAAGCATACCATCAAAAAAAATAGTTTTTTCTGGTGTCGGAAAAAGTTCAAAAGAAATAGAATTTGCTATAAAAAAAAATATTTTACAAATCAATATAGAATCTGAAGAAGAATTAAAATTGATTGAAAAAATTGCAAAAAATTTAAGAAAAAAAGTACAAGTAGGTATTAGAGTCAATCCTAATATTGATGCTAAAACACACTCAAAAATTGCAACTGGAAGAAAGGAAGATAAATTCGGCCTTAATATAGAAACTGTTGAAAGAATTTTTAAAAATTATAATCTTTATTCAAACCTTAAAATTATTGGCTTATCAGTTCATATTGGTTCTCAAATAGTGTCTATAAATCCATTTAAAAAAGCATTTTCAAAAATAAAAACATTGGTTAAAAGAGTTAATAAAAATGAAAAAAAAATAAAAGTTTTAGATTTGGGTGGTGGAATTGGAATTAATTATAAAAATGAAAAAATTATTCATTTTAATGATTATGCAAAAATTATATCAAATATATCGAATGATCTCGGCTGTAAATTAATATTGGAACCAGGAAGAATGTTAGTAGCAGAATCTGGAATATTAATAACTAAAGTTTTATATATAAAAAAAAATAAAAACAATACTTTTATAATTATAAATGCTGGTATGAATGATTTACTTCGTCCTGCTTTGTATGATGCTTTTCACGATGTTCAAAGTATTGTAAAAAAAAATGGTAAAAAAATTAAATATACTATTGTTGGGCCAATTTGCGAAACTGCTGATATTTTTGCTAAAAATAAATTATTAAATGAAATAAATATTAATGAATTACTTTTTCTAAAAAATGTAGGAGCATACGGTTCATCAATGTCATCTTCTTATAACTCAAGACCAATAATTATGGAATTAATTATTCATAAAAAAAATTTTTCAATAATTAGAAAAGTAGATACTGTTGTAAATCAAATTTCTAGAGAAAAAATACCACCTTGGATATCTAAAATTAGATAAATTTTTTTATTTTTTTATACACATATTCTGGTTTTATTAAATCCATACCTTTTTCTAATGATATTGGATTAAATCCATATTTATGAGGATCAACAGGGCCGGTTGGTGGAACCAGAGCATGAATATTATTTATGTTTTGTATCGGAGGTGATGCTCCAAATAAACCAAAGGACCTAATACCTATTGCACCAGATAAATTCAAAGGTCCAGAGTCGTTACCAATAAAACATTTGCTTTTTGTTATAATTGATAAATTAGTAATTATGGGATTGCAGGAAATTATAATATTATTTTTTAAATGACATTTTTTTTTTATTTTTTTAGCTAGATTTATTTCATTTTTAGCACCTATCAAAAAAACGGTTTTTTTTCTATTTTTATTTAAAAATATATTAATTAATTTTGAAAAATATTCAGGCCTCCATGTTCTGTAGAATGAATAAGGTAAATTGTTTTTCATAAACGCTGTTTTATTACATGAAAATCCAATGGCAATCCATGGTTTGGAAAACTTTTTAAATTTTTTTAATTCTCCATTTACAAAAAATTCTGGTAATTTTAATTTAAAATTTTTTTGATATTTAATACCATGAACATCTAAAAATTTTTTTGCTTTAAAAATATTATTTTTTTTTTTGACATCTTGACCTATATTTTTTTTTGATGTGAGCCAAATTCTCTGTGCCCCAATTCCAAATCCATAAATATTTTTTATATTAGCTAATCTTGCAATAATTGCATGCCTAGGGCTTCTATGAAAAATCCAAATTGTTTCAAATTTTTCTTTTTTTAATATGCTGATAATTTTTGGAAAATTTGTAATTGTATTAAAAAATTCTCGAGTCTCGTTTAAATAATAAACCTTAGCGATCGCCTTGTCATATTTTAAAATTTCTTTTGCTAAAGTAGTTTTTCTTGTAAATAAGTATATTTCTTTTCTTTCTGAATTTTTCGCCAAAGCTCTAAAAAATGGTAAGTGCCACACAATATCACCGATACCAGGGTAAATTGATATTACCGCTGTTTTTCCAGTTTTATTCATTTACCTTCTTTATAAAATTCAATTTTTATGTCAGCAATATCTTCACTATCGTGGATATAACTAGTATTAAAATTTAAACTTTCCTGAGGGTCCAAATTATCTTGTTCAGCGTAAAAAAACCAGCTTGTTATAATATTATTTTTGGTATCTAATAAAGTAGCTTGTAATTTAGGAATTTGATATTTTTTTTCATTGGATGCGTTACTTATCTTCCCAAAAATTTTAACGATTCTTTGATTATTATTTAAAATACTTATTTCTTTTTCTATTTGACTAAAAACTAAATTAAAAGAATTTTCCTCCAGTTTGTTTATTAAAAGTTCTTTCTTAATTAATTTAAAAAAAAAATCTTTAATTCCATAATTAAAATGTTCTTTGTTTAAATAAATAAACAAAATTAAAATAATAAATATAAATAAATATAAAAATCTATAATTTTTTTTTTTTTTTATTACATCGGAAGAAAATAATTGTCTAGTATCAATGTCTTTTTTATCATTTGGAAATGTTTCTTCCTTTTGCAAATACTTGTTTTGTAAGCCTTCTTTTATAATATCAGATTCTTGAAACCATTCATATTCACAATTAGAGCATTTAACTTTTTTTCCACTCTTACCTAAAGCCTGCTTATTTACGGAATACCTCGTATTACAATTTTCACAAGTAATAATCATTTAAATGATTTTAAAATAAAAAAATAAATATTTCATGTATATTAAATGTAATTTAATATTTTAATTCTAAAATGATAGTTTTTCTTAAATCTTTAACATTTAATATTTTATTTTATATTTGGACTTTAATCATAGCCTTTTTTTCTTTTCCTGTTTTTTTTTTTAATAGAAAATTCGATGTAAAAGTATGGTTTTTTTGGATGAAAGTTACAAATAAAATCCTAAAAACAGTAGTAAAAATTGATTATGAAATCAAAGGTTCTCAAAACATCACTTCAAATAATGTTATATATGCCTGTCAGCATCAATCTGCTTGGGATACAATTATTATTCCTTATTTGATTGGTGATTGTATAATATTTCATAAAAGATCTCTTTTATTTATTCCTTTTTTCGGTTGGCATTTGTTTAAATTAGGAATGATTATTATTACTAGAAATAAAGGAGCAAATAATTTAAGAAAAATAATTGAAGAAACAAGGAATGCTGTACGCAAAAACAGACCTGTGCTGATTTTTCCACACGGTACTCGAACTTTGCCTAATTCAAAAAATAAAATTCAATCTGGAATAGTTATATTATACAAACATTTAAACACAAGAATTATTCCTGTAAAATTAAATTCAGGAAAATACTGGGGCAGAAAAAAGTTTTTAAAGTATCCCGGAAAAATAATAGTAAATTTTCTAAAACCGATTAACCCAGGATTAAGTCCAGGAGTATTTAGAAAAAAACTAGAAAAAATTTTATAAAAAATTATTCCTGTTTTTCTTTTTCAATTAATTTTCTAATTTCTTTTGTCTTTAGAAAAATTTCATGTAATTTCTTTGAATTATTTTTTTTTATATAATTTTTTATTAAATTTAGTGATTTTTCAAATTCTCTAGTTATTTTTAATAAATTTGTTTTGTTATTTAAAAAAATATCTCTCCACATTATTGCATCAGAAGCAGCAATTCTTGTAAAATCTCGAAAACCACCAGCAGAAAATTTTATTATTTGTGATTTTTCTTTTGCATTGGCATTTAATGAAGAAGAAACAAGCGAATAAGAAATTAAATGGGGCATGTGAGAAGTTATAGCAAGAATTTTATCATGATTTTTTGCATTCATTATTTGCACTTTTGAACCAAAATTATTCCATAATTTCTTTAATTTATTTAATTTTTTATTATTATTTTTCCCCATTGGAGTTATAACACACCATCGTTTATTAAATAATTCCGCAAATCCTGACTCGGGACCTGAGTTTTCTGTTCCAGCTATTGGATGCGCTGGCAATATATTAAATTTGACATTTTTAAGTTTTGAAAAAATATTAACAACATTTGATTTTGTAGATCCAACATCAGTTAGTATAGCATCTGACATTATGTGTTTTGATATTCTTTCCGATATGTTTTTATATGTAGAAAGAGGCGTGCAAATAATAACTAAATCACTTCCCTTGACGCTTGCTTCTAAATTATTTGTATAAAAATCACCTAATTTAAGTTTTTTTGCTTTATTGATTGTTTTTTGTGTTTTTGAAAATATGCAAATTTTTTTACTTAATTTTTTTTTTTTTAAAGCCCTTGCTATTGAAGAGCCAATTAAACCAATTCCTATTAATGTTGTTTGTTTAAAAAAATTCATTTAGGATGAGATAGAACTTATAATTTTTTTTTAAAGTATATTTTTAATAACTTTATAAGTTTTATTAATTCTTCCTTCTTGCCTATAGAAATTCTCAAAAAATCCTTAAGGCCATAACTATCTACTTTTCTTATTATTATCCCTTTGGATAATAGATAATTATTAACATTATTTGCAGAAAATTTCCCATTACTGGGGAACTTAACTAAAATAAAATTTGCAACACTAGGTATAGGGATTAAGCCTAATTTAACAATCTCTTTAGTTAACCAATTTAAATAATAACTATTATGCTTAATAGACTTTATATTAAATTTCTTATCCTTCAATGCAGCAGCTCCGGACTGCATAGCAGCCATATTTATATTAAAAGGCAATCTAACTTTGTTAAAAATATCGACAATATATTTTGGACAATATGCCCAGCCAAGCCTTAAACCTGCTAATCCGTAAATTTTAGAAAATGTTCTGGTCATAATTACATTATTATTTTTTTTAACTAAGTCTTCACCTGCTGAATAATCTTTTTTTGTAATATATTCAGCATATGCAGCGTCGATGACCAATAAAATTCTTTTTGGTAGATTTAAAATAAATTCATTTAATTCATTTTTACTTAAATATGTTCCAGTTGGATTATTTGGATTTGCAATAAATATAATTTTAGTTTTTTTTGTAATAGCTTGAATAAAATTTTTAAGTGAATTTCTATAATTAATGTCTTTTACTTTTATTCCTTTAGCCCCAGCCAATTGAGATGCTATTGGATACATTAAGAATCCATATTCAGAATAAAGAATTTCATCTCCTGGCCCAGAAAAAATTTTTGCAATTATAGTTAAAATTTCATCTGATCCATTACCACAAATAATATTATTTTTATTAAGCTTATATGTTTTAGAAATTTCTTCCTTCAATACATTACTTTCTGGATCAGGATATCTAAATATTTTATTTTCAAACTCTTTTAATTTTTTTTTTACTTTTGTACTTGCACCAAACACACCTTCGTTTGACGATAATTTAACTACTTTTTTACGATCTGCTAATTTAGATATTCCAGCTTCATACTGAAGTACACTTTTAATATTTTTCTTTATTTTTAAAAAAGTACTCATGATTAACTAAAATTAATTATAAGAGTAAAAAATACAACTTTTAAATAAACTTGAATTATTTTTCAAAAATGTTACATATGAATTGCCGATTTGAAACGTAGCTTGCAGGCAAAAACTGCTAAAGCGCCATTTTTTTACCACCATGCTTCGTACATCGGTGGTTTTTTTTTATAAAAAATAAAAATGAAAAATTCAAAAAAATTTGCTCTTTTAGGAACTAGAAAACCACTTAAACTTGATAGTGGTAAAAATTTAAGAAGTTTTAAAATAGCTTATCAAACATATGGAAAATTAAATGAAAATAAAAACAATGCCATTTTAATTTGTCATGCACTTAGTGGTGACCAATATGCTGCGGGTCAAAATCCTATAACAAAAAAACCTGGTTGGTGGTCTAAAGCTATCGGTCCAAATTTACCAATAGATACAAATAAATTTTTTGTAATATGTTCAAATGTACTTGGTGGTTGTTTAGGAAGTGTTGGCCCCAAAGAATTAAATCCAGTAACAAAAAAAAAATACAATATGTCATTTCCAGTAATAACTATAAGGGATATGGTTAATGCTCAAAAAATGCTAATTGATGAATTGGGTATAAAAAAACTTTTTAGTGTTATTGGGGGATCAGCTGGAGGTTTCCAAGCTTTACAATGGGCTGCAACTTACCCTGAAAATGTTGTTTCCACTATACCAATTGCAACATCTTTTAGACACTCTGCGCAAAACATAGCATTTCATGAAGTAGGAAGACAGGCTATTACGAGCGACCCTAATTGGTGTACTGGTAATTATATTGACAAAAAAAAAAGGCCAGAAAAAGGTTTGTCAGTTGCTAGAATGTTGGCTCATATAACATATTTATCTGAAGAAGCTTTTCAAAGAAAATTTGGTAGAAATTTACAAGACAAATTGTCTTTAGATTATGGATTTAAAACAGATTTTCAGGTAGAAAGTTATTTAAAACACCAAGGTCAAGTTTTTGTAGATAGGTTTGACGCAAATAGTTATTTATATATAACTAGAGCGATGGATTATTTTGATCTACCTACCCAAAGAAAAGGTGGTTTAAAAAATATTTACAAAAATTCTCCGGTAAAATTTTGCGTAATATCTTTCACAAGTGATTGGGTATATCCAACTAAATACAGTAAAGAAATTGTCGATTCTTTAAATGCTGTTGGAGCTGATGTAAGCTTTGTAGAGATTCAAACAGATAAAGGTCATGATGCTTTTCTATTAGATGAAAAAGAATTTAATGAAATTGTTAGAGGTTTTTTAAAAGCAACTGCAAAGAAAACAGGTTTTTAATTTATAAAAATAAAATGAATAGATTAGATTTTGAAATTATAAAAAATGTTATAAAAGATAACTCAAGAATTCTTGATGTTGGTTGTGAAAATGGTGAATTATTAAAATTTTTAGATAAAGAAAAAAAAATTGATGGAAGAGGTTTAGAAATAAGTCAAAAAAATGTTAATATTTGTGTTAAACGTGGACTATCTGTTGTTCAAGGTGATGCAGATAAGGATTTAATCTCATATCCTTCAAAATCATTTGATTTTGTAATTTTAAGTCAAACATTACAGGCAACACATTCACCAGAAAAAGTTTTAAATGAATTAGTAAGAATTAGTAAAAATGCCATAGTATCTTTTCCAAATTTTGGAGCGTGGTCCGTACGACTAAAGCTTTTAATCAATGGTGTTATGCCTCAATCTAATTCTCTCCCACATTACTGGTATAGAACACCAAATATACATCTATGTACTATTAAAGATTTTAAAAAATTATGTAATAAAAATTCAATTCAAATTGAGCAAAGTTTTTATCTTAATAAAAATGGAAAAGAAATAACTAATCTTATAAATAAACTTTTTAACAATTTTTGTTCTACATCGGGTCTTTTTGTTTTAAAAAAATAATATAATCTTATTTTATGATAGTAATAACAATTCCAATTTTATCTGATAATTATTCTTATTTAATAATTGATAAAAACAATAAAACTTGTTCAGCAGTAGATCCGGCCAGTCCTAAAGAAATAATACCTTATCTTGAAAAAAAGAAACTTCATTTAAAGAATATTTTAAATACCCATTATCATAGTGATCATACGGCAGGAAATTTAGATCTAAAAAAAAAATATAAATGTAAAATTTTTGGCCCAGAGAAAGAAAAAGACCAAATTCCTGGTATTGATGTTACTTTAAAAGAAAATGACACAGTAGAATTACAACTTTACAAAGCTAAGATTATCGAAACTCCTGGACACACGGCAGGGCATATAATTTACTGGTTTGAAAGAGAAAAAGTTGTATTTACAGGAGACACCCTTTTTGTTTTAGGATGCGGTAGATTATTCGAAGGTACACCAGAAACAATGTGGGGTTCACTTTTAAAAATTAGAAGTTTACCAAAAGAAACTAAAATATATTGTGGCCACGAATATACAAAAAATAATGCAGATTTTGCTCTTACTGTTGAAAAAAATAATAATAAATTAATAAAAAGATTTGGCGAAATAAACAAATTAATTAAAGAAAATTCTTTCACCGTGCCAACAACTGTTGAAAAGGAAATAGAAACAAATCCATTTCTAAGGGCAGACAACGATAATATAAAAAAAAATCTTGTTATGAATGCTGGATCTACTGAAGAAATTTTTGCTGAAATAAGAAAAAGAAAAGATAACTTTTAGGGAACATTGTATTGACCACCATTTACATTTAATGTTGTTCCTGTAATAAACCCAGATTCATCTTTAGCTAAATATAAAACAGTTTCTGCTATTTCCTCTGGCTTTCCTAGTCTTCCTAATGGTATTTTATCTTTAATAATTTTATCTAAAATTTCTTTAGGAACAGCTTTTACCATTTCAGTATCTATATATCCTGGTGCGACACAATTTACAGTAATACCTTTATTTGCTGTTTCTAAAGCTAGTGATTTTGTAAAACCGATCATTCCTGCTTTTGTTGAAGTATAGTTAGTCTGACCAGCTTGTCCTGCTTGACCATTAACAGAACTAATATTGATAATTCTTCCAAATCCTTTTTCTCTCATACTATCTATAACGCATTTTGACATATTAAAACATGAATCTAAATTTGTTCTTATCACATCTCCCCATTGCCTTATATCCATTTTATGCAACATGCTATCTCTAGTAATACCTGCATTATTTATTAAAATTTCAACAGGCCCTAAATCTTTTTCTATTTCTTTTATTTTTTCACTGCATTGGTCAAAAATAGCAACATCAAATTTATATACATGAACCCCTGTTTTTTTCATGAAATTTTGTGCATCTTCGTCTCTTGACACATAGCTAGCTGCTACTTTATATCCTTCTTTATTTAATCTTAAAGAAATTGCCTCTCCAATACCTCTTGTTCCACCAGTTACTAATGCTACTCTAGACATAAATTTATTTTCTTTCCAAACACATTGCTATACCCATACCACCACCAATACATAAAGTGGCTAAACCTTTTTTTGAATCTCTTTTTTCCATTTCATGCAAAAGAGTTGTTAAAATTCTTGTTCCAGATGCTCCAATCGGATGACCAATTGCAATCGAACCTCCATTAACATTTACAATTTCAGGATCCCATCCCATTTCCTTATTAACAGCACATGCCTGAGCTGCAAAAGCCTCGTTAGCCTCAATTAAATCTAAATCAGATGGTTTCCATTTTGCTTTTTCAAGAGCTTTTTTGCTTGATGGTATAGGGCCGCTTCCCATTACTGCGGGGTCTACTCCTGCTGTAGCCCAAGAAGTAATTCTTGCTAATGGTTTGATTCCTAATTTTTCCGCCTTTTCTAATTTCATTATTACTACTGCAGCTGCTCCATCATTTATTCCAGACGCATTTCCTGCGGTTACTGTTCCATCCTTTTTAAAAGCAGGTTTTAAATTTTTTAAATTTTCTAAAGTGCAACCATGCCTTGGGTATTCATCATCTCTAATTATAACCGTTCCTGTTTTAAGTTGGGCAGGAACAGAGATAATTTCCTTTTGAAATTTGCCATTTTTCTGCGCTTCTTCAGCTTTTAATTGAGAGTTCAATGCAAATTCATCTTGCTGGTTTCTAGTAATTTGCCATTTTTCCGCAACGTTTTCTGCAGTCACCCCCATATGGTAACCATTAAAAATATCCCATATTCCATCTTTAATCATGCTATCGATCATTTCTGCATCACCCATATTTGCTGTTTGTCTTAAATGGAAACAATGAGGAGCTTGTGTCATATTTTCTTGCCCTCCTGCAACAACAATTTCTGATTCATTACCCATAATTGATTCTAAACCCAAAGCTATAGATCTTATACCCGATCCACAAACTTGATTGATCGTTAAAGCAGTAACTTCATTTGGTATTCCTGCATTGATAGCAGCTTGTCTTGCAGGATTCTGTCCACAAGATGCTGTTAAAACTTGGCCCATGATAACTTGAGAAACATCGGATGTTTTGATTTTTGCTCTATTAATTGCTTCTTTGATAGCAATAGAACCTAAATCTGCTGCACTCATATCAGAAAATGAGCCATTAAAAGATCCAACAGGCGTTCTAGCAGCACTAACTATTACAACATCAGACATAAAATCTAATTTATTAGATAGAGTGTTCTTTTCAAGGAATTTTTTTGATTATACAGCTAAGTCTCCTAGCATTTTTAAAGCTGAAATTAATAATAAAATACAAAAGAAACGCTTAATTAACATATCGTTAAAATTATGCATAATTTTTACACCCATAGGAACAGAAACAAACGTCCCAAGCGTTATTAAAAAAAAAGGCATAATACTTATAAAACCAATAGAATATTGTGGTCTATTTTCAATATTTAAACCAGCTAATAAAAAAATAAAAGTCGCTGGAAGACTTATAAATAAACCTATACCAGAAGATGTACCTACTGCTTTTTTTATATCTCTACCACAACTAAGTAATAAAGGAACACTAAGAGTGCCTCCCCCTATTCCTAAAAGTGAGGAAATTGTGGCAATTAAAAAACTAATAATTTTTTGAACTGACTTCAAAAAATTATAAGTTTTATTTGAATAAGGTTTGTTGAAAAGCATTCTAATTGCTACAAAAAAAGAGAAAAAAGCAAAAAAAATTATTAAAAACTTTCCATCTATTAATTGTGCAAGCACCGCTCCAATTAAAGAGCCAAATAAAATAGTATATCTCCATTTACCAAGTAAACTCATGTCAACGCAGGATCTTTTTCTATGCTCAATAACGGAATTTAATGAAGCTGGAACAATAGTTGCAAGAGAGGTACCAATAGCCATATGCATTGATATATTTTCTGAAAAATCTAAGAAATTAAACAAATGATAGATAACAGGAACAATTATAATTCCTCCTCCAATCCCAAAAAAACCTGCTAAAATACCAGATATAAATCCTGTAAAAAATAAAAGTAGAGAAATTATAAAAAAAATATCTATTTCTAACATTATATAATTTTATAAAAAATTATTTATACTACTTTGAAGCCATTTTTTCTATAAAAGACTTTAATAAATGATTTTAAAAAAAAAAATAAGAATAATAATAGGATCATTAAATGTTGGTGGAACCGAAAAACAACTTTTAAAGATCATTAATTATTTAGCAAAAAAAAATTGGGAGGTTGAATTAATCTGTCTTAAAGAAAAAGGAATATTAGTAAAATACTTAAATAAAAAAATAAAAATTAACAATTTAAATATTAAAGGATTATTTAAAATTATAAGATTATTTAAAATTATATTTAAACTTTTTAAAATTTTTAAAAAAAATCCTTACACATTAACTCACTTTCTTTTACCCCAAGCATATATTCTTGGAATGACTTCATCCATTATTGCTAATTCTAAATGTAAACTAATAATGAGTAGAAGATCTTTAAATTTTTATCAAAAAAAAGTTATTTTTTGTCGAACAATTGAAAAATTTTTACATAAAAAAGTTGATAAAATATTGGTTAACTCAATAGCAATTAAAAAACAACTTATAAATCAAGAAAGGGTTTCTAAAAAAAAAATTAAAATTATTTATAATGGTATTGAAGTAAAAAATAATAAAAAATTTAAAAAAAATAATAATTTTAACATCGTTATAATTGCAAATTTAATTCCATATAAAAACCATCACATACTTTTTAATTCATTAAATTTAATAAAAGAAAAATTACCAAAAAATTGGAAACTTTACTGCCTTGGTAGGGATGATGGTATAAAACAAAATTTAATTAAATTATCAAAAAAAATAAAAATATTTAATAAAATTATATGGATTGAAACATTAAAATTAAAAAATGTTTTATCAAAATGTAATTTAGGAATATTGTGCTCAAAAGAAGAAGGTTTTCCTAATGCTATTCTTGAGTATTTTAAATTTAAATTACCGGTTATAGTTACTGATGTAGGTGGATGTAAGGAAATAGTTAAAAATAAAAAAAACGGTATTCTTATATCAAAAAATAATTCCTTAGAGCTTTCAAAAGCTATTTTTTATTTATACAAAAATAAAAATATTGGAAAAAAATTTGCAGATGAGGGATTTAAAACCGTTAAAAAAAAATTTAGACTTAAAAAAACTATAAATCAACATGAAAAAGAATATTTAAAATGTCTAAGATCTTGACATAAAAAATTGTAAAGGTATATTTCAAAAAACATTCAATAAATCTTTTTAATATTTAAATTATGTTTGCAATAATTAAAACTGGTGGAAAACAATATAAAATTAAGGAAAATGATATAATTTTTGTTGAAAAAATAAAAAACAACAAAGGTGATAAAATTGATATTAAAGATGTTTTATTGCTCAGTAATGATAAAACAAATATTAAAGTAGGAACTCCTTTTTTAAAAGGGATAACTATTAAAGCAGAAGTTTTAGAACAAAAAAAAGATAAAAAAGTTATCGTTTTTAAAAAAAAAAGAAGAAAAAATTATAGAAGGAAAAATGGTCATAGACAAGAAATAACCGTACTTAAAATATTAAAAATTGGTAGTAAACTTATTGAAAAAAAATAAAAAGTAATTAAAAAATACAGTAGTTAATTAATATAAAAAAATGGCACATAAAAAAGCAGCAGGAAGTTCAAGGAATGGTAGAGATTCTGCAGGTAGAAGACTTGGTATAAAAAAATATGGGGGAGAAATAGTTGTACCTGGAAACATTATAATTCGACAAAGAGGAACTAAATTTCATCCTGGTAATAATGTTGGATTAGGTAAAGATCATACAATTTTTGCTTTAAAAAAAGGTAATGTTTTATTCAAAAAGAAAAAAAATAATAAAGTTTATGTTTCGGTAGAACCGAAATAAATTTAATATATCCATTTTCTTAAATATTCAAATTTAAATCAATTTATTTCTTTAAATTAAAAAAATAGATAAATGAAATTTTTAGATGAAATAAAAATTTTTGTTAAAAGTGGAAACGGTGGTTCTGGTTGCTGCAGTTTTAGGAGAGAGAAATTTATAGAATATGGTGGCCCTGATGGAGGTAATGGAGGAAAAGGAGGTGATGTAATTATTAAATGCACAGATTCACTTAATACACTTATTGACTATAAGTACAAACAACATTGTATTGCAAAGAATGGAAAACCAGGTATGAAAAAAAATAGAACCGGTAAAGGCGGTAATGATTTTATAGTTGATGTACCTACTGGAACTGAAATATTAATGGATGATAAAAAAACTTTAATAAAAGATCTTTCAAAAAAAAATGACCAAATAATTATTGCTTTTGGTGGAAATGGTGGATTGGGAAATATTAATTATAAAAGTTCAACCAATAGATCTCCAAGAAAATTTACTAAAGGAGAAGTAGGAGAGGAAAAATGGTTATATCTAAAACTAAAATTAATTGCAGATATAGGGATAATTGGTTTACCAAATGCAGGAAAATCTTCTTTTATTAAAAAAATAAGTGCTGCAAAACCAAAAATTGGTGATTATCCATTTACTACAATAACTCCTAATCTAGCAAGTGTAATAATTAATAATAATGAACTAACTTTTGCTGATATCCCAGGAGTTATTGAAAATGCACATAAAGGAAAAGGGCTTGGACTAAATTTTTTGAGTCATATTGAAAGATGTAAAATACTATTACACTTAATTGATGTTAGTGATAGTAATATTGTTAAAAATTATAAAATAATTAGAAATGAAATTAAAAAATATAAAAACAAGGTAGAAAAAAAAAATGAGCTTATATGTCTATCTAAATGCGATCTTTTAGAAAAAGATGAATTAAAACATAAAAAAAGTGAATTAAAAAATGTGTATAAAAAAGAAATTTATTTTTGTTCTAATATTACCGGAGAAGGAATACAAAAAGTTCTTAAAAAATTAGAAAATTTATATGAAAAAAAAAAAAATTAAAAAAGTAGTAATTAAAGTTGGATCATCATTAATTGCTAATTATAAAACAGGGTCGCCAAAATTAAATTGGATAAATTCATTTGTTAATGATTTAAACTATTTAATAAAAAAAAAAATTAAAATTATAATTGTATCAAGCGGCGCTATAGCAATTGGTAGAAAAAAAATAGGTTTTTTGAAGAAGAAACTAAATTTAGATGAACAACAAGCCTCTGCTTCTGTAGGTCAAATATATTTAATAAATAATTACAAAAAAGCTTTTAACAAAAAAAAAGTTGAAATTTCACAAGTTTTGTTAACTTTAGACGACACAATAAAAAATGAAAAAAAAATAAATGCAAAAAAAACCTTAAAAAAACTTTTAGAAAAAAAAATTATACCGATAATTAACGAAAACGACACAGTTGCTACAGATGAAATTAAATTTGGAGATAATGACAGATTGTCTGCAAGAGTTGCTGAAATAATAAAGGCAGATTTACTAATTTTATTATCTGATGTATCTGGCTTATATGATAAAGACCCAAAAAAAAATAAGAAATCCAGATTAATTAAGGAAGTACGAAGTATTAATAAATCAGTTATGAAGGCTGCAAGCTTTACCAACAATCAATTTGCAAAAGGTGGAATGACAACAAAAATTATGGCAGCTAAAATAGCAACAAGTGCTGGTTGTGGTATGCTGATAGTAAACGGAAATTCAAAAAAAATTATACAAAAAATTTTTATTGAAGGAGAAGGAACATATTTTCACCCTAAAAAAAGAAAAAAAAATAATTAAATATTAATATAATTATTTTTAATATATAAATTGAACAAATTAGAAAAAAAAGCTGAATTATCAAAAAAAGCCTCTAGGGTTTTATCTACAACCTCACCAAAAGTTAAGTCTAATGTTTTAAAGTATGCGGCTAAAGAAATAAAAAAAAATACAACCAAAATTGAAAATGCAAATAAAAAAGATTTAAAAATTGCAAAATCAAAGGGATTGGATGATGCAATGATAGATAGACTTTTGTTAGACAAAAGCAGAATTAACGCTATAGCTAAAAGTCTTAATGAAATAGCTAAATGGCCAGATCCTGTTGGAAAAATAATAAGTAAAACTAAAAGACCAAATGGATTAGAAATCCAAAAAGTTTCAGTTCCAATTGGGGTTTTATTAGTAATTTATGAATCCAGACCAAATGTAACAACAGATGCAAGTGCCCTTTGTCTTAAATCTGGAAATAGCGTAATTTTAAAGTGCGGATCTGAAAGTTTAAATTCTTCCAAAGCATTGCTTGCATGTATTCATGAAAGTTTAAAAAAATATAAATTGCCAGTAAGTTGTGTTGAATTACTAGCAACTTCAAGTAGAAAAGCTGTAGCAGATTTATTAAAAATGGATGAACATATAGATGTAGTTGTCCCTAGAGGTGGAAAGTCGCTTATAAAAGCAATTTCAAAATTAAGTAAGATACCTGTTTTAAAACATCTTGATGGAATTTGTCATACATATGTTGATAATATTCCTAATTTATCAATGGTAAGAAAAATCGTTTTAAATGCAAAAATGAGAAGAACTGGTATATGCGGTGCAACTGAAACTCTTCTAATAAATGATAAAATTAAATCTATGAATGTTCTTAGTATACTTGATGATCTAATAGACGCTGGTTGTGAAGTAAGAGTAGATGAATATTTACATAAATATTGCTTGGAGCCATATTATAAAAAATTAAAAAAAGCAGATTCTAAAGACTGGGACACTGAATATTTAGCACCAATCATATCTGTTAAGCTTGTTAAAGATGTAAAAGAAGCTGTCGAACATATTAATCAGCACGGATCTAACCATACAGACGCGATAATCACTTCAAACAAAAAGAATGCGGAATTATTTCTTAATAGCATTGATAGTTCTATTGTTATGCATAATACATCAACTCAATTTGCAGATGGTGGAGAATTTGGAATGGGAGCAGAAATTGGCATATCAACAGGAAAACTCCACGCAAGGGGTCCTGTTGGAGCAGACCAATTAACAACTTTTAAATATGTAGTAAAAGGAAAAGGGCAACTAAGATCCTAAGAAATAAAAAAAAAATAAGAGTTGGGTTGTTGGGGGGCTCTTTCTATCCACCGCATAATGGACATATTCAAATTTCAGAAGAGGCACTAAAAAAATTAAATCTAAATGAAGTTTGGTGGATAATTACCCAAAAACATCCTGATAAAAGTTTTATAAATGAAAAAAATTTTGATGAGAGAGTAAATAAAGCAAAAAAAATATTAAAAAATCCTAAGATAAAAATTATTAACAATTTAGATTATTGTAGTGACAAACATACATTTAATAATTTAAAAAAAATTTTAAAAAATTCAGAAGAAAAATCATTTGTTTATTTAATAGGAGCAGATAACTTATTAAATTTTCATACCTGGTATAAATGGGAAAAAATTTTTCAACTAGTACCAATCGCTATATTTGATAGGCCTAAATACAAAAATAAGTCACTTTCAAGTCAATCATCTAAAAAATTTAGAAAATTTACATATTCAGAAAAATTTGCAAAAAAATTACCTTTTTTAAAACCACCTGCGTGGATATATTTTCATGGGAAACAAAATTATATTGAATCAAGCCTTATAAGAAAAAAAAATGAAAATTAAAAGAAAATCAAAAAAAAATTTAGATTCAAAAATGCTTGAAGTTTTAAAACAAACTCTTTTAGACGATAAAGTAATTAACTTAAAAATTATTGATATTAGAAAAAAATCTAATTTTGCTGATTTTATTATTTTAGGATCAGGTACATCTAGTAGACATATTGTTAATATGGCAAAAAATATTAGAGAAAAAATAAAAAAAGATTTTAATTTTAGTGCGCCAATAGAAGGTATAGAACAAAGTAATTGGATTTTAATTGATGCAAGTTCAATTGTAATAAATATTTTCAGGCCTGAAATTAGAGAATTTTATAATCTTGAAAAAATTTGGGATAATTAATTTTTTAACCGTTTGGTCCTGCTTTTTTTATATTTGGAGATACTTTTTTGAATTTCTTAAAATTTTCAGTAAACATTTTAGCTAAACCTCTAGCAGCTTTATCGTAAGCTTTTTTGTTTTTCCAAGTTTTCTTAGGATCTAATACACTTGACGGAACCCCAGGACAACTTTTTGGGACATCTAAATTAAAAACTTTATTTTTTTCATAATTTACTTTTTCTAAACTTTGATTTAAAACGGCTGTAACCATTTTTCTTGTATAATCTATTTTAAATCTTTTACCAACACCATACGGACCACCTGACCAACCAGTATTAACTAAATATACATTTGTATTATGTTTTAAAATTCTTTCACCCAACATTTTTGCATAAACTTCAGCAGGCCTTGGCATGAAAACTGAGCCAAAACAGTGAGAAAAAGTTGGTTGCGGTTCTATAATTCCTCTTTCTGTACCAGCAAGTTTACTTGTATATCCAGACATAAAATGGTACATAGCGCCATCAGTCGTAAGTTTTGAGATTGGTGGTAAAACGCCAAACGCATCTGCTGTTAAGAATATAATTGATTTTGGATGTCCAGCAACACTAGGAATTACAGCTCCAGGTATATAATCTAGAGGATAAACAACTCTTGTATTTTCTGTTAATGAATCATCATCGTAATCAGGATTCATTGTTTTTGGATTTAAAACAACATTTTCCAAAACAGCTCCATCTCTAATAGCATCCCAAATTTGAGGTTCAGCTTTTTTACTCAAGTTAATTGTTTTTGCATAACATCCGCCTTCAAAATTAAATATACCGTTATCAGACCAACCGTGCTCGTCATCTCCAATTAACATTCTTTTTGGATCAGCTGATAAAGTAGTTTTTCCAGTCCCAGATAAACCAAAAAATAATGCTGTATCACCATTATGTCCTAAATTAGCAGAACAATGCATTGGCATTATATCTTTTCCTGGCAAAGTAAAATTTAAAACACCAAATATAGTTTTTTTGTTTTCTCCTCCATATCTAGTTCCACCTATAATTGCTAATTTTTTAGTAAAATTTAAAAGTATAAAAGTTGAGGTTCTTGTTCCATCAAGCTCTGGTCTAGCTTCAAAATCATTTATATTAAAAACAGTAAATTTTGGTTCATGATATTCTAATTCTTCGGCTGTTGGTTCAATAAACATTGTTTTTACAAATAAATTTTGCCACGCGTGGTCTGTTATCATTCTAACTGGAAGTCTACTACCTTTTTCCGCGCCAGCGAACCCATCAAACACAAAAAGTTCTTTTGATTTTTCAAAATTTTTCATTTTATCTAATATTTGATTAAATTTTTCAGGTGGAAAAGGTTTATTGATTTTTCCCCAATCAACAGTTTTATGTGTTAATTTATCATCAACTATAAATCTATCTTCAGGTGATCTACCTGTGTATTGACCGGTAGTTACAGCTAACGCACCTGTTCCTGTTACAACACCCTCATTCCTAGCTATAGCCATTTGTATTAATTCTTTAGAAGATAGGTTTCTATGAATAATAGACGGCTTTAACCCCAAATCCTCAATTTGGTAGGTAAATTTAGTTGTTACATTTGTTTTAGAATCTTTTACACTCAAAATATTTTTTTTCCCATTACTTTTATACTCATAAATTACAGGGACGCAAGGGGGAATATGCACTTCACATATATTTTTTACATTATATTCTCCTGTAGCAAGTCTAAATGCTCTCAATGCATTTCCATGAGCAACTAAAAGAACATTTTTTCCTTTTTCCAATAAAGGAATTATTTTTTCATTTAAAAAAGGTTTAACCCTTTTTAGAACATCTTTTAAACTTTCTCCTTTAGGTGGTTTAATTTTATAACTTCTTCTCCAATCTAAAACTTTTTTTTCCCCGTAAATTTTTAGCAATTCATCCTTATATTTTCCTGATAAGTCACCATAGTCTCTTTCGTTTAAAGCTGACACCTTGATAATTTTGTTATTTTTAAGTGGTGATTCTAAACTGCTTACTACAAATCTGGCTGTTTCTATACTTCTACTTAATTTACTAGAATAAACATGATCAATGGTAATGCTCAAATTTTTTAATTCCTTTCCTGCTCTTTTTGCTTGTTTAATACCTTTTCTTGTTAAAGGAACATCGATACCACCTGTAAATCGATTCTGAAGATTCCAAATGCTTTGACCATGGCGCATTAAAATTAAAATTGACATTTAGTAATTAACAGTAATTAAAGTTTATATAAATTAAAAATGTATTATATTTATTAGATGTATATTAATTAGTTTATTAAAATTAAAAAAAAACAATTATATTAAAAAAAATTGAAAATAAAATTTAAAATATTCTTTTTATATTTTTTCTTACTTATCTCACCCAATTTTACGTACGCAATAGATAATGAAATTAGTGAGTATGATTACTTAAAATTCTTAGGAGAAACCATTGAAAAAATTAAAACTGATTATATAGAACATGTCGATAATAAAGAAATAGTAGAATCAGCAATCAACGGGATACTTTCTTCTTTAGATCCTCATTCTAGTTTTTTAAATGCAAAAAGTTTGAATGATATGAAAGTTCAAACAAAAGGTGAATTTGGAGGCTTAGGGATTGAAGTAACAATGGAAAATGGTTTTGTTAAAGTAATATCGCCAATTGATAATACACCAGCATACAAAGCTGGAGTTAAAGCAGGTGATTTTATCACACATCTTGATAAAAAATCAGTTGTTGGACTTACTTTAGATGAAGCAGTTGGTAAAATGAGAGGTCCTGTTGGTACAAAATTAAAAGTTACTATAGGAAGAGAAAATAAAGAACCATTTGATATAACTATAAAAAGAGATGTAATAAAAATAACCAGTGTTAGATCAAGATTAGAAAAAAATGTTGGTTATATTAGAATAACAACATTTTCTGAACAAACAAATAAATCAACAAAAGAAGCTGTTAAAAAACTACAAAAAAATACAAATTTAAAAGGTTTTGTTTTAGATCTTAGAAATAATCCAGGTGGTTTATTAGAACAAGCAGTTTCCGTTTCTAGTCTTTTTTTAGAACAAGGAGAAATAGTCTCGACACGAGGAAGAGATTTAGAAAATCCAGAAATTTTTAAAGCTAAACAAGGGGATATTATTAAAGGATTACCGCTTGTAATTTTAATAAATGGCGGGTCAGCTTCTGCATCAGAAATTGTCGCAGGAGCTTTGCAAGATCATAAAAGAGCTATTATTCTTGGAACACAGTCTTTCGGCAAGGGTTCAGTTCAAACTATAATTCCAGTGAAACCATTTGGAGCTTTAAGAATGACAACAGCAAGATATTTTACCCCTTCGGGTAGATCTATACAAAAAAAAGGAATTTCACCTGATATTGTAGTTAATCAAGCAAAAGTTGAAAAAATTAAGAAAGGAGATGAAAGTAGAGAGTCAGAGCTTAAAGGAGCACTTGATAATCCAAATGAAAATTTACAACAAAAAGATACTAAAAATTCAGATGAAAAAAAAATAGATGATTTTCAATTATCTAGAGCTATAGATTTGATTAGAGGAATCTCATTATATAAAAAAAAGTTAGCTATAAATTAAAATAATCCTACAAAAAAATTATGATAAGAATTAATCCATACCGTATAGGAGTAGGAATTATTCTTCTTAATGATAAAAAAAAAGTATTCATTGGAAAAAGAATCGATATAAAAAAAGAAGCCTGGCAAATGCCTCAAGGTGGTGTTAATAAAGGTGAAGAATTAGAGGATGCGGTGTATAGAGAACTTTATGAAGAAACAGGAATAAAAAAAGCAAAAATAATCTTTAAAAGTGAAAGATGGTTTCAATATAATATCCCTTTGCCTTTAAAAAAAAAATTATGGAAAAATAAATATCTAGGACAAAAACAAAAATGGTTTGTAATGAAATTTAATGGTAATGAAAAAAAAGATATAAATTTAAATATTAGTAAAGCTGAGTTTTGTGATTGGAAATGGGTTAATTTAAACAAATTAGTAAACTTAATCGTTTTTTTTAAAAAAGAAATGTACAAAAAAATTATTAAAGAATTTGAATATAAAATTAGAGAACTTAATTAAGCATTTCAATTATTGTATTTGCTTCTTCAATTTTTTTTTCACAAAATAAAATTTCACTCTCACTTTTTGTTTGGTTTTTTAGTTTTTCATATTTAGAAATACTATCTTTATATATATTTAACTTAAATTCATTAATATCAAAAGCTGTTTCGCTTAGTACAATCAATTTGTTATTACTAACTTCAGCAAAACCACTATATAAAAAAAAACTTTCATCAATTTTATTATTTTTATATGTATTTAGTATACCCGGTCTAATTTGTGAAATTAAATTACTATGATGCGGCAATACTCCAAAATCACCCTCCTCACCAGGTACAACCACCATATCAAAATCGCCAGATATTAAATTTTTACTTGGCGTAATTAATTCAAAAAAAAAAGTTTTTTCCATCATTTTTCCTCTGAAATTTTCTTAGATTTTTCTATAGCTTCTTCAATAGTTCCAACAAGATAAAATGCAGCCTCTGGAATGTTATCATGTTCTCCATCAACTATACTTTTAAATCCTTTAATAGTATCTTCTAATTTAACAAATTTGCCTGGGGTTCCTGTAAAAACTTCTGCAACAAAAAAAGGTTGTGATAAAAATCTTTGAATTTTTCTTGCTCTTGATACAGTTAATTTATCTTCTTCTGACAATTCATCCATTCCAAGAATGGCAATTATATCTTGCAATGACTTGTAAGATTGTAAAATTTCTTGAACTTTTCTAGCAACTTGATAATGTTCTTCGCCAATAATTGTTGGATCTAAAATTCTAGATGTAGAATCAAGTGGGTCAACAGCTGGATAAATACCTAATTCTGCAAGAGATCTGCTTAAAACAGTTGTAGCATCAAGATGTGCAAAAGAAGTTGCTGGTGCTGGATCTGTTAAATCATCAGCAGGAACATAAATTGCCTGGACACTAGTAATGGAGCCTTTTTTTGTAGTTGTAATCCTTTCTTGCAAAGCCCCCATATCTGTAGATAAAGTTGGTTGATATCCGACTGCAGATGGTATTCTTCCTAACAAAGCAGAAACTTCCGAACCCGCCTGAGTAAATCTAAAAATATTGTCAATTAAAAGTAAAACGTCTTGACCTTCTTTATCCCTAAAATGTTCAGCTAATGTAAGCCCTGTCAAGCCAACACGAGCTCTAGCCCCTGGTGGTTCATTCATTTGTCCATATACAAGCGCAACTTTTGATTTGTTTCCTTTTATATCTATCACTCCTCCTTCAATCATTTCATTATATAGATCATTACCTTCTCTAGTTCTTTCACCAACTCCTGCAAAAACTGAAAATCCTCCATGTGCTCTTGCAATATTATTAATAAATTCCATTAAAATAACTGTTTTCCCCACACCTGCTCCTCCAAACAGTCCTACTTTTCCACCTTTAGAATAAGGAGCAAGCAAATCTACAACTTTAATACCTGTAATTAAAATTTCTGTTTCTGTAGATTGGTCTACAAACTCAGGTGCTGGCTGATGAATAGATGAGGTAGTTTTAGATTTTATTGGGCCTCTTTGATCAACTGGCTCACCTACAACATTTAAAATTCTACCTAATGTTTCTTTTCCAACTGGAACTAAAATAGGGTTGCCAGTATCTAAAACCTGCTGTCCTCTAACAAGCCCATCAGTTGTGTCCATAGCAATAGTTCTAACTGAATTTTCTCCTAAATGTTGTGCTACCTCTAAAACTAATTTTGAACCTTGATGATCCACTTGAAGTGCGTTTAAAATTGCAGGTAAATCTTCTTCAAAGCTAACATCAATAACAGCTCCTGTAATTTGTGTGATTATTCCAATATTTTTTTTTGCCATTCTATACTGCCTCTGCTCCTGAAATAATTTCAATTAACTCATTGGTAATTTGCGCCTGTCTCGATCTGTTATAATTTAAAGTTAATGCATCAATTAATTCACCAGCATTTCTTGTTGCATTGTCCATAGCTGTCATTCTTGCTCCTTGTTCTCCAGCAGCATTTTCTAATAAACCACTAAAGATTTGAATAGCAATATTTTGTGGTACTAAATTTTTCAAAACCTCCTCTTCTTCTGGTTCATAGTCGTAAATTGCATCATTTTTATTTTCATCTTTCTTTGAAATATTTTGAACATCTTCTAGGACTGGTATAATTTGTTTTAATTGTGCTTCTTGTTTAATAGCAGATTTAAACAAAGAAAATATTATATGAGCGATGTCAAATTCTCCGTTTGAATACATTAATAAAATTTTATTTGAAATTTTAGTAGCAAATTCATAATCAATTTTTTTTTGAGCTGAAATAGGAATTAAATCTATAATTAATTCATTAAATTCTCTTTTCAGATGGTCATGACCTTTTTTACCTAAACAAATAATTTTTACTGTTTTATTAGAAGTTAATAATTTTTTTATTTTAATTTTTGCTAGTTTTGTTATGGCAGTATTAAAACCTCCGCACAACCCTCTGTCAGATGTCATTAAAACTATTAAATGAGTTTTGTTATTTTCTTTTCCTTTAATAATTGCTGGAACATTTTCAATATTTTTTATGTTAGAAGTAACATTATCTATAATTTTTTGCATTCTACTTGTATACGGTCTTGAAGATTCAGCTTCTGTTTTTGCTTTTTTCAATCTTGCTCCTGCAACTAATTTCATCGCTGAAGTAATTTTTTTTGTAGATTGAACACTATTTATTCTATCTCTTAAATCTTTTAAGCTTGCCATAATTTAATTATTCACTTTCCTTTTCTTTTTCTTCTAATGTTTCATCTTTTTTATCTTCAATTATTAATTGTTCTTTTGTATATGAATTTAAAAAAGATTTAATAATATCATGCAGTTGCTTTTGCGTTGATTCTTTTACTTCCTGATCTTTTTTTATTGTTTCTAATAATTTCTTTTGTTTATTTCTACAATGTTCAATTAAATTATTTTCAAATTGATTAACATATTCTACTCTAACTTTATCAAGATAACCGTTTACACCTGCAAAAATAGAAACTACTTGTTCTTCAACTGGAACAGGTTTGTATTGTGGTTGTTTTAAAACTTGGGTTAATCTAGCACCTCTATTTAATAATTGTTGAGTCGAAACATCTAAGTCTGACCCAAATTGCGCAAATGCCTCCATTTCTCTATATTGTGCTAATTCTAGCTTAATGCTTCCTGCAACTTGTTTCATCGATTTTAGTTGCGCAGCTGACCCAACTCTACTAACGGATAATCCGACATTAATAGCAGGTCTTATACCTTTATAAAAAAGATCCGTTTCTAAAAATATTTGTCCATCTGTAATAGAAATAACATTTGTTGGTATATAAGCAGCCACATCATTTGCTTGCGTTTCTATAATTGGCAATGCTGTTAAAGAACCTGCACCATCTTTATCACTCATTTTGGCAGCTCTCTCTAATAATCTAGAATGCAAATAAAAAACATCTCCTGGATAAGCCTCCCTTCCTGGTGGACGTCTTAATAGAAGTGATATTTGCCTATAAGAAACAGCCTGCTTTGACAAATCATCATAGATTATTAAAGCATGCATACCATTATCCCTAAAATACTCACCCATGGTACAACCTGTATAAGGAGCTAGATATTGTAAAGGGGCTGGGTCTGATGCAGTAGCTGAAACAACAATGGTATATTTTAGGGCATCGTTATCTTCTAAAATTTTAACTATCTGAGCGACGCTTGATTTTTTTTGTCCAATAGCAACATAAATGCAATATAATTTTTTTTTTTCATCATTACCTTCATTTACTTCTTTTTGATTTATAATTGTATCAATGGCAACTGCTGTTTTTCCTGTTTGCCTATCCCCAATTATTAATTCTCTTTGGCCCCTACCTATAGGAATTAAAGTATCAATTGCTTTTATTCCTGTTTGTACAGGCTCATGAACTGATTTTCTTTGAATGATACCTGGTGCTTTAACTTCAAGACGACTTTTTTCTTTAGACTTTATATCACCTTTTCCATCAATTGGATTTCCTAATCCATCTACCACCCTACCTAATAATGATTTTCCAATTGGTACCTCAAGAATTTTTTTTGTTCTTGTAACAACATCTCCTTCTTTAATATTTCTATCGTCGCCAAAAATAACAGCGGCAACATTGTCATATTCTAAATTCAGTGCCATCCCTATTACGCCCTTTGGAAATTCTATCATTTCTCCAGCTTGTACATTTTCTAAACCATAAATTCTAGCAATACCGTCGCCAACAGATAGAACCTGTCCTACTTCCGCAACATCTTGCTTCAAATCCAAATTTTTAATTTGCTTTTTTAAAATATTTGATATTTCTGATGATTTTATGTCCATAATTTAAAAGAAAATAATATATTATCTTAATGAATTTATAATTTTATCAAGCTTAGATTTCATTGAAAAATCTATCATTGTGCTCCCAAGTTTCACAATAAAGCCTGATATTATTTTTTTATCTTCAATAAAATTAATTTTTGTCTTCTTTTTTATGTCTGATTTTAATTTGTTTTCTATATCAATTATATCTTTCTTTGAAATTTTATTTGGTAGTATTACATCAATTTTTGTTAGATTTTTTTCTTTTGAAGAAATTTCATCATAAAATTTAAGAATTTTATTAAGTAAAATTAATCTTTTGTTAAATGCTAACAAAAATAAAAAATTTTCAGTAATTTTGTCCAGATTCAAAGTTTTAGATATTGATTTCAGTATTTCCTGATGTTTTTTGGGAGCGACTATTGGAGAAAAAATTATTTTTTTAAAATCCTTATTTCTGTCTATCAATGTACTTATTAAAGATAAATCGTTTTTTATTTTAATTTCTTTACTTTGTTCTAAACTAAGACTGTACAAAGCTTTTACATATCTTTGTACTACTTCATGACTTCCAGTATTTATCATAATTTAAAAAAAAAAAATTTATGAATAGATTACACAGCTTTTTAGTCCTTGCAAGATTATAAAACTAAAAAAAATTAGGAAAAGTTGTAGGGATCTATATCTATAGATATTTTCAAATCAAATGGTATTTGAAATTTTTTTAACCAAATCTTTACAAATTTTTGAATATTCTTATTTTTAGAACATCTTATTATAAATCTTTTTCGATACTTGCCACGTAAATATGATATAAATGGAGAAGCGGGACCTAAAACTTCGAAGTCGCTCGATGGTTCTATATTTAGTTTCATTTTCATACAAAATTTATTTAATTTTTTTTCATTTTTTGATACTAATATTAATGAACATAATTTTTTAAAAGGTGGCAGACCGGATTCTTTTCTTGTATTGATTTCCTCTAAAAAAAAACTATCCAAATCAAATTTTTCTATATTTTTTAAAATTGGGTTATCAGCCATAGTAGATTGAATTAAAACCTTACCTAATAGTTTTGATCGTCCAGAACGTCCTGAAACCTGCGTAAGTAATTGAAAAGTTTTTTCTGCTGCTCTTAGGTCTCCTCCAATAAAACCAAAATCGGCATCTACTATTACAACTAAGGTTAATTTTGGGAAATGATGCCCTTTTGCAAGTATCTGTGTTCCAATTAATACATTAATTTCTTCACTTTCAAATTTTCTTAATATAGTTTCACCTTTTCCCTTTTTTTGCATTACATCACTAGTAAGTATTTCCATATTTAAACTTTTATTTTTATTTTTTATTTCCTCATAGATTTTCTCAACTCCAGGTCCATAAAGAAATAGATCGCATTTTTTTTCAGATTCATTGCAATTTTTTTTATAATTATCAAGTAAACTTTTATAACCACAATGATGGCAAATTAAATTATTAATTTTTTTGTGATAAATTAAACCAACATCGCAATTAGGACACAATATTTTTTTATAACAAGAATTACAAAAAACATAAGGGGCAAACCCCCTTCTATTCAAAAAAAATAAAGCCTGATTTCCAGATTTGATAGTTTTTTTTAATTCATTATGTACTTCTTCTGATAGCCACATTCCTTTTTCTGGAGGAGTCTCAACTAAATTTATAATTTTAACTTCTGGAACCTCAGCCTCTCCATATCTTTCTTTAAGTTTAACTACTTTATATTTCTTTTCTAAAATATTTAATTTTGTTTCGATAGATAGAGTTGCTGAACACAAAATAATTGGAATATTAGAAATTTTAGCTCTAACAACCGCCATATCTCTCGCATTGTATATAACTCCTTCTTCTTGTTTAAAACTTTGATCATGCTCTTCATCTATAATAATTAAACCCAAATTTTTAAAAGGTAAAAATAGAGAAGATCTTGCACCCACAATAATATTGACATTTCCATCAATTATGGATTTCCATATTTTTATTTTTTCACTTACTTTAACGTCTGAATGCCACAATAATGGATTAGTTTTAAATTTTTTTTTAAATCTATCAAACCATTGGGTTGTCATTGAAATTTCAGGTAAAAGAACTAAAACCTGTTTTCTTTCTATTAAACATTTATTAATTGCCTCAAAATATACTTCAGTTTTCCCAGAACCTGCAACCCCGTCTATTACTACTGTGGAAAATTTTTTATTATTCATTTTGTTAAAAATATATTTTTTTGCATTTAATTGCTCTTTGGTTAATAAAGCTTTGTCTGAGGGTAAATTTAAAAATTGTTCATTAATTTTTTCTATTTTTTTTTTTTTTAAAAAAATTTGTTTAATACTTAAACAAAGTTTTAAAGTTGCACCAAGATTGTTCATTGTATAATTTGAAACCCAAACTATAAAATCTCTATTTTGTTTATTTAAAGGAGAAAAGTTTAATTTTTTTTTAATATTTCTAATTTTTTTTTTTGATAATTTCTTTTTTAACTTACTTTTGTTTTCCCATATACATCCAGTAACAATTCTATCCTTAAATGGAACTAATACGAAATCGCCTAATTTAACTTTTTCTTCTTCATCACATAAATATTGAAATGTTTGATTAAACGGCAAAGGAAGAAGAATATTAATTATTTTTTGTTTCAATTTTTTTAAATAAATAATTTTAAGCAAATAATTCTATAAAAAAAAGATCGTTTTTTTCAAAAATCTCACCAACTTTTAATTATGGAAGAAAAAAAAAATGAAGATATAAAAAATTCAAAAAATATTTTTAAATATAATATAACTGATAAAAATATAAAAAAATTTTTTTCTTCTTGGTTAAAATACCTAGAATTAGAAAAAGGATTTGCAGATAACACTATTCTTGCATATGAAAAAGATTTAAGAAACTTTTTTAATTTTTATTGTTGGTATAAAAATAATAAAAATATAGATTTAAGTAATTTATCAGAAAGAGATTTAAAAAAAATTAAGGAAACTGGTTTTGATTATAAAAATTTATCCTTAAATCGAGATGAATTAATAAATATTAAATATAATGAAATTAGACCATATCTTTTTTTTATTACTTTTTTAAATTATAAAAAAACTTCTAGAAAAAGAATTATTGCCTCCATAAAAAGTTTTTATAATTTTTTATTAAAAAATAACGAAAATATTGATTTAGATATTGTTACAGAATTAAAAGGACCAAAACTTGATCAATCGCTTCCTAGACCAATTGAATTTAAAAATATAAAAGAAATTATATGTGAAATAAATAGTATAAAAGATGATAATTGGATTAAAAAAAGAAATATAGCATTGATATCGATAATTTATGGATGCGGGTTGAGAATAAATGAAGCTTTATCAATAAAATTCAAAGATGTTCCTAAAAATACTTCAAAAGGTTATATAAAAATTATTGGAAAAGGAAACAAGGAAAGAATCGTCCCTTTAATTAATTATGTGATGGAGAAAATAAATGAATATATTTCTTCTTACCCATTTAAATTGAATGAAGAAAATTACTTGTTTTTAGGAAAAAATAAAAAAAAATTAAACTCCGGTGTTTTTCAAAGAGATTTTAGAAAAATTAGAAAAAAATTAGGATTGAATGAAAAATTTACTCCGCATGCTTTAAGACATAGTTTCGCAACTCATATGTTAGAAAGTGGCGCAGATGTTAGAACTATACAAAAGTTACTTGGACACAAATCATTAAAATCTACACAAGTTTACACTGAAGTTAGTCAAACTCAATTGTCAAAATTATATAAAAAATTTAATCCTAGAAATAAAATATTAATTAACACTAAATAATTTTTTTTGCAATATTGACAACTTCGTCAACGCTATTTACAGATTTTATAAATTCTTTTTTTTCCTCTTTTTTTAAATTTATTTCAACTATTTTTTCTACTCCATTTCTTCCCAAAACAATTGGGACGCCAACATATAATCCTTTTACGCCATATTGTCCATTTAAATAAGTAGAACAGGGAAGAGTTTTTTTTTGATCTTTTAAATAACACTCTACCATTTGTACTGCCGCTGTTGCAGGTGCATAATATGCTGATGTTCCCATATATGTAATTAATTCTGCTCCAGATGTTTTAATTCTCTTCACAATATCGTTAACTTTTTGTTTAGTAATTTTTTTTTTTTCAATCATTTCCTCTAGCGATATTCCAGACACTGTGGTATTTCTTAAAAGAGCAACCATATCATCTCCATGTCCTCCTAAAACTGATGATGAAATATTTTCTAATGGTACTTCCAGTTCCTCAGATAGATGAAATTCAAATCTTGATGTATCTAAAACTCCAGCCATTCCAACTATGTGAGAGAATGGTATATTTGTAATTTTTTGCAAAGCCCATGTCATTACATCTAAAGGGTTTGTGATAACAATAACAAAACTTTTTGGACTATATTTTTTTATGGCTTTTCCAACAGTTTTTATTACCTTTAAATTTATTTCTACTAAATCATCCCTACTCATTCCAGCTTTTCTAGGAACTCCTGCAGTAACAACTATAATTTTTGAATCTTTAATTTCCTTTAATGAAGTAGTTCCAATTATTTTTCTATTACATTGGAAAACTGGAAGAGAATGAGATATGTCCAATGCTTTTCCTTTTGCTATACCTTTAGCTATATCAACTAAAATTATATCTCCTAAATTTTTAACTGCTGCTAGATAAGCTATTGTTCCACCAATATTTCCTGCACCAATTAATGATATTTTTATTGCCATTTATTTTAAATTTTTTTTAATCCTAAACATATTTTTGCTGCTGGTGCTGATTGCGTTATAGCTCCAACAGAAATAAAGTTTATATCAATTTTAGAAATTTTTTTGATATTTTGCAAATTTACTCCACCTGAAACCTCTATCTTTGCATTTCCCCCTATTATTTTACATGCTTCCTTAATTTTTTCTATATCCATGTTATCTAATAAAACATGCTTAATTTTTAAACTAATAGCTTTTTTTACCTGATATAAATTTTCACATTCCATAATTAGAGTATTTTTTTTATTTTTTTTCATTTTTCTAATCTTTTCAAAAATTTTTGAATTTAAAAGCAAATGATTATCTTTTATCAAAAATCGCTCAGCTAGGTTTAGTCTGTGATTTTTTGCTCCTCCAATATAAGTTGCATATTTTTCAAGTATTCTCAAGCCAGGAGTTGTTTTTCTTGTATCAAGAAGGATAGTTTTAGAAGAATTAATTTTCTTAAAAAATTTTGAAGTTAGTGTACTTATACCAGATAGATGTTGCAGTAAATTTAAAGCTGTTCTTTCAATTGATAAAATATTTCTTGCATTTCCCTCCAAAACTAAAAATTTTTTATTTTTTTTTATTATTTTTCCATCTTCTAATTTGGATATTAATTTAAAATTTTTACAATAGTTTTTAAAGATATATAAAACAATATTATTGCCAGCTAGAACAATATTTTCTTCGGTTAAAAAAAATGCTCTTGCCTTTTGCTTATTATTTATAAAATATTTAGACGTTATATCTTCATTTGATTTGTCTTCTTTAAGAAAATTCTGAACATATTCAGATATTTCTTTTTTATTTAATTTCATTTTTTTGGAAACTTTTTTTAATTATTTGTCATATCAAGCATACGTTGAAGGGGTTTTTTTGCTTCACGTATAAGGGTATCGTTCAAATGAATACCAGGTTTTGAGTCTTTTAAATTAAGATATATTTTTTCCATGGTATTTAAAGCCATATAAGGACACCTGTTGCAAGAGCAATTCCCATCAGCCCCTGGAACCTCTATAAATATTTTTTCTGGATTTTTTTTTCTCATTTGGTGGATAACATTTGGTTCAGTACCAATTATAAATTCTTTTTTGTTTGATTGAGATACAAAGTGAATTAAAGATGAGGTCGAGCCTATATGGTCCGCATGTTTTAATATTGCTTCAGGACATTCTGGGTGTGCAATAAAAAGAGCATTTGGTTTTTCAGCTTTTATTCCAACAAGCTCTCTTTCTGAAAATTGAATATGAACTATACAGGTGCCGTCCCATAAAAGCATTTTTCTATTTGTGATTTTATTTAAATAAGCTCCCAAGTGTTTGTCTGGAGCAAAAATTATTGGTTGATGTTTGGGAATTTGATCAATAATTTTTTTTGCATTAGATGAAGTAACGACAATATCTGACAGTGCTTTAATCTCGGCAGAGCAGTTTATATAAGTTATAACTAAATGATCTTTATGTTTATTTTTAAATTTTTTAAATTCCTCAGGTTGGCATGATTGCTCTAGAGTACAACCAGCATCTATATCAGGTAAAAGAACTTCTTTATTTGGACTCAAAATTTTTGCAACTTCTGCCATAAATTTGACTCCGGAAAAAACAATTGTATCCGCATCTGTGTTTGCTGCTTTTCTTGATAAATCTAGTGAATCTCCAACAAAATCTGCTAAATCTTGAATATCAGCTGATTGATAGACATGAGCAAGTATTACTGCGTTTTTTAACTTTTTAAGTCTTTGAATTTCAAAAGCATAATCTATATTAGAATGATTTTTTTTTATATCAGGATGTTTAAATTTTAAAATATTTTTTAACATGAATGATTTAAATTATATAAACAAAATAATAATAAATATAATAATTTTTAATTATAATAATAATTATCTAACATTTAAGGATATAAAAGCAATGGACGAAAAAATTTTTAATTTAGAAATAAGAAAATTTCTAAAAAACTTTGGAATAACTGCACAATCTGAAATCGAAAAAAAAGTTAGAGAATCATTATCTAATAATTCTATTAGCGAAAATGAAGTTTTAGAAGTTGAAGCTAACTTAAACATAGGAAAAATAAATTTGAACCATAAAATTTCAGGAAATATAAAGCTAAATTAATTTTTATTAAAAGCTATCTTTTTTTTTATTTCTGCAATTGCCTTCGCAGGGTTTAATCCTTTAGGGCAAGCACTAGTACAATTCATAATTGTATGACATCTATAAAGTGACATTGAGTCATTTAATTCTTTTAATCTTTCATTAGTTGCATCATCTCTTGTATCAGTGATCCAACGATAAGCCGATAGTAATGTTGCTGGACCTAAATAATCTTTTTTATTTTTATCTCCATTCCACCAGTAACTAGGGCAACTAGTCGAACAACAAAAACACATTATGCATTCAATTGAGCCGTCTAATTTTGATCTATCTTTTTGTGATTGAATTCTTTCACTATTAATTTTAGGTTTGGAGTTAGATTTTAACCATGGTGATATTGAATTGTATTGTTTGTATGCATTTTTTAAATCTGGTACTAAGTCTTTAATTACAGACATGTGTGGTAATGGGTAAATATTAACATCTCCTGAAATATCATCTAAAGATTTAGTACAAGCCAAAGTATTTGTGCCATTAATATTCATAGAACAACTTCCACAAATTCCTTCTCTGCAGGATTTTCTAAATGTTAAAGATGGATCAATATCATCTTTAATTGCAATTAAGGCATCAAGAACCATTTGAATAGATTTATTTTCTTCAATATAAAATGTGTCAATCTTTGGATTCTCACTTTTTTCTGGGTCAAATCTATAAATATTAAATTTTTTACCCACTGGTTTATTATGAGTTTTCCCTTTTTTAACTTTTGAATTTTTTGGTAAACGAAATTGAACCATTTTAAATTAATATAACATTTGATTTTTATTAGTAAACTCTTGCCTTTGGAGGGAAAGTCTTTACCTCATTAGTTAATGTCTTTAATTGTACAGGTTTATAAGATATATCAGTTTTACCCTGATTATCAATTTTAGTTAAAGTATGTTTCATCCATTTTTTATCATCCCTTTTAGGAAAATCATTTCGTGAATGTGCCCCTCTACTTTCTTCTCTATTTAAAGCAGAAACAATGGCAACAATACTTTGTGATAAAAGATTATCAAATTCTAAAGTTTCAACTAAGTCTGTGTTCCAAATTAAAGATTTATCACTTGTTTTTATATTTGACTTTGATTTAAAACAACTATCAAGCTTAGATTTTCCTTCAGTTAATAATTTTTTATTTCTAAATACAGAACAATAATTTTGCATAGTTTTTTGCATTTCTTTTCTAAGTTCCGATGTTGAGATTGATCCTTTAGCATTTCTAAAAAAATTAAATCTATCTAGAGCTTTATTTAAAGATCTTTTATTGATTTCTTTCATTTTATTTTTTTTCTCTATAATTTCTTCACATCTATTTGCTGCTGATCTACCAAAAACAATTAAATCTAGTAAAGAATTAGATCCAAGTCTATTTGCGCCATGTACAGATACACATGCAGCTTCCCCGATAGCCATTAGTCCTGGTACAATTTCTTGAGAACCAGAAGGATTTGATTTAATGACCTCGGCATTTATATTTGTTGGAATCCCTCCCATATTATAATGCACCGTTGGTATAACAGGAATTGGTTGCTTGGATACATCAACACCAGAAAATATTTTTGCAGTTTCAGAAATACCTGGCAATTTTTCAACAAGAATTTTTTTATCAATATTTTCTAAATGAAGCAAAACATGATCTTTTTCTTCTCCAACTCCTCGTCCTTCAACTATTTCTTGAGTTATTGATCTACTAACTACATCTCTACTAGCTAAATCTCTAGCATTAGGGGCATATTTTTCCATAAATTTTTCTCCTTTTGAATTAGTCAAGTATCCGCCTTCACCTCTTGCTCCTTCAGTAATCAAACAACCCGCAGTATAAATACCTGTAGGATGAAATTGTATAAATTCCATATCTTGTAATGGAATACCTGCTCTTAAAACCATTGCGTTTCCATCACCTGTGCAAGTATATGCTGATGTAGCAGACATATATGCTCTGCCCCAACCGCCTGTTGCCATTAAAGTAATATGAGATTTAAAAATATGTAAAGATCCATCATCTAAACGCCAAGCTAATACTCCGACACAAGATCCATTTTTACTCATCAAAATATCCAAAACTATGTATTCAATAAAAAATTTAACTTTGTTTTTTAATGACTGTTGATATAGAGTGTGAAGTATCGCATGTCCTGTTCTATCAGCAGCAGCACATGTCCTATGTGCTTGCTCCTTCCCATAGTGTTTTGACATTCCGCCAAATGCTCGTTGATAAATTTTTCCTTTATCTGTTCTAGAAAACGGAACTCCAAAATGTTCTAATTCAATCACTGAACTCATGGCTTCCTTACACATGTATTCAATTGCATCTTGATCGCCTAACCAATCAGAACCTTTAACAGTATCGTACATATGCCATCTCCAATTATCTTCACCGACATTTCCTAAAGCAGCTGAAATACCTCCTTGAGCTGCAACGGTATGACTTCTAGTTGGAAATACTTTAGTAATACATGCAGTTTTTAAACCTTTAGCAGCAACGCCTACACAAGCTCTTAATCCTGCACCTCCTGCTCCTATAACTAAAACATCAAAATTGTGTTTATGAATCTTATAAGAATCTTTCATATAATTTCACTATAGATATGCCATACAGAAAAAATCGATATAAAAATTATAAGAAAACTTATTGTTTTTAACAAAATAGAAAAAAATTTTTTTCTTTTTTGTGATTGTACGTAATCTTCAAAAATATTTAACATGCCTAAAGTAGAATGATGTATGACTATGACAAATAATGTTATAAACAAAATTAGATTTATTGGAATTTTTATCCAAGTATTAAAATCTGTAATTAAATTAATTGATAACTTTTGAAAAGAAAAAAATATCCAAAAAAATAAAAATATCATTAAAAAAGAAGAAATTCTTTGCCAAATCCAGTGACTTAGTGCATCTTTATTTAGACCAAAAGAATAAAATTTTTTTAAAAAATTAATCATTAAAAAAACCAGATGTAAATATTTATAGTTAAAGTTAAAATAATTATTATAAAACCAGTAAAATAAACATTTTTAATATTAAATCCGTAACCAAAATCCCAAATAAGATGTCTTAATCCATTTAAGAAATGATATGTAAATGAGAATGTTATAAAAAAAAGAATAATTTTACCTAAATTAGAAAAAAGAAAATTATCTAAAACAATTTTTAAATTATTATTGAAAGCTGTACAAAATAACCAAAAAGAAATTAAGAAACTAGATAAATATAAAATTATTCCTGTAAACCTATGTGATATTGACAAAATAGAAGTGATTTGTGGTTTATAAATTTGTAAATGCGGTGAGATAGGTCTGTTATTGTTTTTCATTTATTTTTTCTTTGGAATTAAAACCCAATAATCAATTTCCAATACTACATTTTCATTATATTCTTTATCATCATTTTTATATAAAGGAAAATCTTTGCAAAAATTATCTTTAACCCCAATAGACTTTATCCTTAAAGCCCCAAGATCTTTATTATTATTTATTTCTTTCTTATCTAGAATTTCGCTCCAAGCATAAATAGTATTGCCTGCAACAGAAGGTGCTACATGTTTACCATTGTTTATAGCTAAAATTTTAAAAGCATTACTTAGGCCGTTAAAAGATAGCATACGAACTAAACTAATAATATGACCTCCATAAATAATTCTTCTTCCAAGCCTTCCTTCCTTTTCTGTATGTTCATTAAAATGAACTTTAGCAGTGTTTTGATATAATCTTGTTGCAGTCATGTGATCTGCTTCTTCAACAGTCATTCCATCTATATGATCAATTTTTTCTCCTATCTGATAATCATCCCATAAATATTTTGAACCACTTTCATCAAAATCATATTTTGACATATTTAATTTTTCAGGAATAGTTATATCTTCTATGCTTACCCCATTTTTTAACTCTGGTATAACTGTCTCGGGCGCTGGGTTAGATTCATCTTTTTTATTCACCATCACCCATCTTATATAATCAAGAACAACTTCATTTTTTTGATTCTTACCAGTAGAATTTACCCATACTATGCCTGTTTTTTTATTAGAGTTTTCTTTTACACCTAAAACTTTGGAAGTGGTTTTAATTGTATCTCCAACATAAACTGGCTGTATAAATTTACACGAAGCATAACCTAAATTAGCAGGCGAGTTTAAAGATATATCAGGGACTGTCTTTCCAAAAACCATATTAAAAGTCAAAATATCATCGATTGGTGCTTCCTTAAACCCAATTCTTTTTGCAAATTCTTTGGATGAGTGTAAAATAAATCTTGATCCAAGTAATCCTATAAATAAAGAAACATCGCCTGAAGAGATAGTTCTTGGAGTAGAATGTTTTAATTCTTGACCAACAAAAAAATCTTCAAAAAAATTTCCAGAATTTGTTTTATTTTTCATTTTTCTAAAATTTTCTTCTTTATTAGTTCTTCACCTATTTGTATTGCATTTAAAGCAGCACCTTTTCTTAAATTATCTGCTGCTATCCACAAAGATATACCGTTTTTTAATGTATTATCTTTTCTAATTCTACTAACAAAAACTTTATCTTCTCCTGCAGATTCCTCTGGTGTTACATATCCTTCATCTTTTCTATAATCAACAACAGAAATACCTGGACTATTTTTTAATATTTCTCTTACTTTATCTTCTGAAATTTCTTTTTCAAATTCAATATTTACAGCTTCACCATGTCCAATAAATACTGGAACTCTAACGCATGTAGCAGAAACTTGGATATCTTTACCCATAATTTTTTGTGTTTCAACTTGCATTTTCCACTCTTCTTTTGTTTGACCATCTTCTAAAAAACTATCTATATGTGGAATTACATTAAAAGCTATTTGTTTTGTAAAAAATTTTCTCTTAATTTGTTTATTTGAAAAAATATCTTTAGTTTGTTCAAACAATTCATCCATTGCTGGTCTCCCAGCGCCAGAAGTAGATTGATAAGTAGAAACAACAACTCTTTTGATTGTAGCTATGTCATGTAAAGGTTTCAAAACCATTACCATTTGAATGGTAGAACAATTTGGATTTGCTATAATTTTCTTTTTTATTGTTTGAAGATCTCCAGAATTAACCTCAGGAACTATTAATGGCACATCCGGATCCATCCTAAAATAAGATGAATTATCAATAATGAAACAACCAGAATCAGTAATCTTAGATGCAAATTCAGATGCAATTTTTGAACCAGCAGATGAAAAAACTAAATTACATTTTTTAAAATCAAATTTATTTAAATCTAAAACACTTATTTTTTTTTTACCAAAAGATAGTTTTTTTCCTTCTGATTTAGAAGAAGCAAGTAAAAATAATTCATCAACCGGGAATTTTCTTTCCTCTATAATTGATAGAAACTCTCTTCCTACATTGCCTGTCGCACCTAATATTGAAATTTTAAAACCCATATTTTTTTTTTAAATATTTTTTTTAATTTCTTCAATAATCAAGTCACCCATTTGTTTTGTACCAACTTTTTGTGATTTTTTATCCATTATATCCTTTGTTCTAAAACCTTTAGCTAAAACTGTTTTAACTGAGTTATCAATAATTTGTGATAACTTTTGATTATTAAAAGAATAAAAAAGCATCATGGAAAAACTTAATATTGTAGCAATAGGATTTGCTATATTTTGTCCAGCTATGTCAGGAGCACTACCATGAACTGGTTCATAAAGGCCAGATAAATAACTTCCATTTTTTTCTCCACCCAAAGATGCGGATGGCAGCATTCCAAGTGAACCAGTTAGCATTGCTGCAGCATCAGATAATAAATCTCCAAATAAATTGTCAGTTAAAATTATATCAAATTGTTTTGGATTCCGAATTAATTGCATTGCACAATTATCTGCATACATATGATTTAAATCTATATCAGAATATTCTGATCTTCCTAATTTTTCCACTTCTTCTCTCCATAATTTACCACTTTCCATAACATTTGATTTTTCAACTGAAGTTAAAAATTTTTTTCTTTTTTTTGCTAATTCAAATGCAACTTTAGCAACTCTTACAATCTCATCTGTTGAATATACTTGAGTATTTACACCTTTTCTTTTTCCATTACCTAAATTTTCTATACCCCTTGGTTTTCCAAAATAAACTCCTCCTGTTAATTCTCTTACAATTAATATATCTAGTCCTTTTATAATTTCAGATTTTAGACTAGACGCATGAATAAGAGGGTCGAAAGATATAGCTGGCCTTAAATTTGCAAATAATTTTAAATCACTTCTTAGCCTCAATAAGCCTTGTTCTGGTCTTTGACCAAATGGTAAATTATCCCATTTAGGACCGCCTACTGCTCCTAAAAGAATCGCATCTAATTTCTTTGCTTTTTCAATAGTTTCATCTTTAATAGGAACTTTACAATCATCTATACAGGACCCTCCGACAAGGTCTTCTATTATTTCAATAGTAATTATTTTTTTTTGATTAAAAAAATCTATTATTTTTTTTACCTCATTTATTACTTCAGGACCAACACCGTCTCCAGATAAAATTAATATTTTTTTTTTATCCATTTTTTTTTCCTAGCCATGGGTATTTTTTTTCCATATTAATTTCAAATTCATCAATTAATTTTTTTTTCTCTAAAGTTTTTGATATATCATCAATACCGTCTAATAAATTTTTTTTTAAATATGTAAAAATTTCAAAATTTATAGTTTTATTTTCTTTAGTTTTAATAGATTGATTTTCTAAATCAATTTCTAATTCAGAGGTTTTTGGTGATGAAATAATTTTTACGATCTTTTCAATTTTATTTATATTTAAAATAATAGGTAAAATTCCGTTCTTAAAACAATTGTTGTAAAAAATATCTGCAAACTCGCTGCCTATTAAACATTTAATTCCAAAATCTTTTAAGGCCCAAACAGCATGTTCTCTTGAAGAACCACAACCAAAATTTTTTCCTGTAACTAAAATTATAGAATTTTTATAATGAGGTTCATTTAAAACAAATTTTTTATTTTCACTCCCATCCTCGTTAAACCGAATATATGAAAATAAATTCTTTCCTAATCCTTTTGTACTTACTGTTTTTAAATTTTCAGCAGGTATGATCAAATCTGTATCAACGTTCATTCTTGTAAAAGGCGCTGCAATGCCAACTATTTTTTTAAATTTTTCCATTATTAAATTAAATAAATTGTCTAACGTCGATTAAATGCCCTGAAATTGCTGCAGCTGCTGCCATTATTGGACTAACAAGATGAGTTCGACCACCTTTACCTTGTCTACCTTCAAAATTTCTATTTGATGTTGAAGCACAACGTTCCCGTGGTTTTAATTTATCAGCATTCATTGCAAGACACATGGAACAGCCAGACTCTCTCCACTCAAAACCAGCTTCTTTAAAAATTTTATCTAATCCTTCTTTTTCAGCTTCTTGACGAACTAAGCCTGAACCAGGCACAATCATTGCTTTAGTTTTTATTTTTTTACCTCTAACTATTTTAGCTACAGCTCTCAAATCCTCTATCCTCGAATTTGTACATGATCCTATGAATACATGATCTAATTTAATATCCTCTAATTTTGTACCAGGTCGTAAACCCATGTATTTTAATGAATTTATAATAGATTCTTTTCTATTTAAATCCTTTTCATCATTAGGATTAGGTACCTCTCCCTTTATTGAACAAACATCTTGTGGTGATGTTCCCCAAGTCACTTGTGGTTCAAGCTTATCAATTTCTAAAATTTTTTCATTTTCATATTTTGCTTCTTTATCACTCGGTAATTTTTTCCAAAATTCTAAAGCCTCATTCCAATTTTCTTTAGGAGCATAGTTTCTTCCTTTTAAATAATTGAAGGTTGTTTGGTCCGGTGCGATAAGCCCTGCCCTTGCACCAGCTTCAATGGACATGTTACAAATAGTCATCCGACCTTCCATTGATAAATTTTCAATAGCATCTCCGGCATATTCGATAACATGTCCTGTTCCTCCAGCAGTGCCAATTTTTCCAATTAAACCAAGTATTAAATCTTTAGCTGTTATTCCTTTTTGCATTTTTCCATTTAAATTTATTCTCATATTTTTTGCTGGTTTTTGCATTAATGCTTGTGTTGCAAGTACATGTTCTACTTCGGATGTACCTATGCCAAATGCTAGTGCTCCAAAAGCACCATGAGTTGATGTATGACTGTCCCCACAAACTATTGTCATTCCAGGTTGTGTTAAACCTTGTTCTGGACCAATAATATGAACAATACCTTGTCTAATATCATTTATTGGAAAATACGAAATACCAAAATCTTTTGTATTTTTTTCTAAAGCTTCTAGTTGTTTTTTTGATAATTTATCTTCTATTTTTTCTCTATTAAACGTAGGAACATTGTGATCAGGTACCGCAAAGGTTTTCCTTGCTTGCCTGACAGTTCTTTTAGATAATCTTAATGATTCAAAAGCTTGAGGACTAGTTACTTCATGAATTAGGTGAAGATCTATATACAATAAAGAATTACTATCATCTATTTTGTCAATTACATGGTTATCCCAAATTTTATCAAACAAGGTTTTAGATAGTTTGTTTTCACTCATAGTAAATAGTTAGTGATTATTTATTAATCTTCTTTATTTTTATTATTATCTTTAGTTTTTTTCTTATCTGAAGATTTTTTTTTTGATTTTTCTATATTTTTTTTTATTTTTTCTGGTTTTTTATCAACAATTTCTTCCTGTTCTTTTTTAGCAGTATTTTTTAATTTATTTGTATGCTCCTCTGTTATTTTTGCTTTTCTACCGGTTAATTTCCTTAAATAGTATAGCTTAGCTCTTCTAACATTACCTTTTGTTTTTACCTCAATATTAGATACATTTGGAGAATACAAGGGAAACACTCTTTCTACTCCTTCTCCATAAGAAACTTTTCTAACAGTAAAAGAAGAATTTATACCAGCATTTTTTTTTGATATACAAACTCCTTCAAAAGCCTGATCTCTTACTCTTTTTTTTTCCTTTACTTTTACATACACAATCACTGTATCTCCTGAATTAAAATCAGGAATTTTTTTTGTTTGTTTAATCTTTTCTAAATACTTTTTTTCAAATGCTTCTAAATTTTTCATTTTTTTACAACTTTCTTAAATAAATCTGGTCTTTTTATTTTAGTTATTTTAATTGCCTCTTTTATTTTCCATTCTTCTATTTTTTTATGGTTACCTGACAATAAAATATTGGGAACTTTTTTCCCCATCCATCTTCTTGGTTTTGTATATTGTGGATATTCAAGAAGATTATTTTCAAATGTCTCACTCTTTAAAGAATTAGCTGAACCTAATACGTTAGGTAATAAACGAACACAAGAATCTATTAAACTCATCGCTGCTATTTCTCCACCTGATAAAATATAATCACCCATGCTTATTTCTTCCATTTTCCAAGTATCTATTACTCTTTGATCTATGCCTTCATATTTTCCACAAACTAAAATTAAATTATCTTTTTTTGTAAATTTTTTTATTTTATTTTGATCTAGTTTTTTTCCCTTAGGGGTTAAATAAATTAATGAATAATTATTTTTTATTTTTTTTGTTACTTCTTTTAAACCCTCATGAATTATTTCACTTTTTATAATCATTCCTGAACCTCCTCCATATGGTTTATCATCAACATATTTTGGACCTTTCTTTGAAAAATTTTGAAGATTAATTACTTTTAATAACCAAATTTTTTCTTCTAGTGTTTTACCAATAATAGAAAATCCCAATGGACCAGGAAACATTTTTGGAAATAATGTTAGGATGTGTGCTGTCCAAGGTGTTGTTGTTTTTTTCATGGTAAAAATTTGTAATTTTCATACTATCAATTTTTTTAATATAACCCTTTTATCAAAAAATTCTTGATATAAAAGATTTTTTTTTAATCCTTTTTATCCGGACTATCCTCGGGTTTAGTTTCTGCTTTAGGTTTTTCCTCTGGTTTAGCATCTGCCTTAGGTGCTTCTGATTGAGGTTTTTTCTCTGGTATGGTATCAGTTTTAGCTTGTTTTGCTGGTTCTTTACTATCTTCTTCTCCTTTTTTCTTTTTTACTTTTGGTAAATGTTTTTTTGTTTGTTGTGGCACTAATGGCTTTTCTATTAAGTTTGATTTACTTAGAAAAATTGCCATTTTATAAGAAGGAGTTGCGCCTTTAGATAACCAATATTTAACTCTTTCTTCGTCAAACAAAATTCTATTCTCATCTTTTTTTGGTAATAGTGGATTATAAGTTCCTAATTTTTCAATGAATTTTCCATCACGTGGGCTTCTCTTATCAGAAACAACTATCCTAAAAAAAGGTCTATTTTTTGAACCTGCTCTTGCCAAACGTATTCTTGTACTCATATTTTTAAATTAATTTTTCAATGTAATATATAACATTTTCTTCTTATTGCAATCCCGGAGGAAGCATATTACCAAAACCTTGTCTCATTAAAGTTTTTTTATCCATATTTCCATATTTTTTCATCATTTTTACCATTGTATGATATTGTTTGAGCAATTTATTTACTTCTTGAATTGTTGTGCCCGATCCTGCTGCAATTCTTTTTTTTCTTGAAGCATGTATGATCTTATGATTATTTTTTTCTTCATGAGTCATGGAAGAAATAATAGCTTGTTGTTTTGAAATAACTTTATCATCAATATTATTTTTATTCATTTGATCTTGTATTTTACTAGCTCCAGGAAGTTTTGAAAGGATTCCTTTAATTCCTCCAAGTTTTTTCATTTGACCCAGTTGTTTTGATAAATCATCTAAATTAAACTGTCCTTCTTTTATTTTTTTATCTAATTTTTCAGCATCTTCTTTTTTTATTGTTTCAGAAGCTTCTTCAACTAAAGAAACTACATCTCCCATTCCAAGAATTCTATTTGCAATTCTGTCAGGATAAAAAACTTCTATTTCTTCCATTTTCTCACCAACACCTATTAATTTAATAGGGCATCCTGTAACAGAACGCATAGACAAAGCAGCTCCTCCTCTAGCATCTCCATCTAATCGTGTTAAGATTATTCCTGTTAATTTTAATTTATTGTTAAATTCTTTTGCAACACTTACAGATTCTTGCCCAATCATCGCATCTGAAACAAGTAATATTTCAGTTGGTTTTACTGCATTAATTACATTTTTTATCTCATTCATGAGTTCGTCGTCAATTTGAAGTCTTCCAGCTGTATCTAAAATTAAAACATCAAAACCCTCTTTTTTTGCTTGTTCAAAAGATCTCTCAGCAATCCTAACTGGTTTTTCTCCTTTAATAATTTTAACTGTGTCTACATCTACTTGTTTACCTAAAGTAGCTAATTGTTCTTGAGCAGCGGGTCTTTGAACATCTAAAGAAGACATTAAAACTTTTCTTTTTTCCTTATCTTTTAACTTTTTTGCAATTTTTGCACTAGTAGTTGTTTTTCCAGAACCCTGCAGGCCAACTATCAATATTGTAACGGGTGGCGTAGCTTTTAAATTTATTGATTCATTTTTATCTCCAAGTATTTCTTTAAGAACATCATTAACAACTTTTATCACCATTTGAGATGGTGAAACACTCTTTACTATCTTTAATCCAACTGCCTTTTTTTTTGCTTTTTCTAAAAACTCTTTTACAACTTCTAAGGAAACATCAGCTTCTAAAAGAGCTACTCTTACTTCTCTTAAAGCACTGTCAACATCATTTTCTGTCAGAGATCCTCTAGACTTTAAATTATCAAAAATCCCTGTTAATCTTTCAGATAAATTTTTAAACATATTTTTTTCCTTAATTATAGATTATATATGTTAATTAAAAAAAAAATTCATAAATAAAAAAAATGGTTATTAACTATACAAAAATGCATGGATTAAAAAATGATTTTATTATCATTGATGGAAGAAAAAAAAAAATTTTTTTAAACAGAGATAAAATAAAAAAAATTTCAGATAGAAAAAAGGGACTAGGTTGCGATCAGGTTGTGATATTAGAAAAAGCAAGGAAAAAAAACCTTTCCGCATTTATCAAATTTTATAATTCTGATGGAAGCTCAACAAAAGCATGTGGAAATGCTGCGAGATGTGCAGCTTTTTTATTGATGAAAGAATATAAAACAAAAAAAACTTCTATAGAAACAGAGTCAACTTTATTAAACGCATCCTTAGTTAAAAATAATCTAGTATCTGTTGATATTGGTAAAGCTTATTTTAAATGGAATCAAATACCTCTAAAAAGAAAAATAAACATTGATGAAATAAATTTTAAAATTGATAGTTATGTCAGACCTTTTTTAGTTAATGTTGGGAATCCTCATATTATTTTTTTTGTAAAAAATTTAAAAAAAATAAATTTAAAAGTAATAGGACCAAAAATTGAAAAAAATTCTTTATTTCCTGAAAGAATTAATGTTAATTTTGCTAAAATTTTAAACAATAATAAAATTGAATTAAGAGTTTGGGAAAGAGGAGCTGGGAATACAAAAGCATGTGGAACAGGAGCCTCGGCAACAACTGTAGCAGCAATAAAAAATAAATTAATTAATAAAAGAATGTGTTATATCCATATGGAGGGAGGGAAATTAAAAATTGAGTATAAAAAAAACGAACATATTCTAATGACAGGTCCAATAAAAATTATAAAAAAAGGAGTTTTAAATAATTTTTTTTAAACATTATGAAAAATCAAAATGTAATAACTTTTGGATGTAGACTCAATAGTTTTGACTCACAAATTATAAAAGAAAAAGCAAATTTAGAAAAATTAAACAATATTTTTTTTATAAATACTTGTGCAGTAACAAAAGAAGCTGAAAAGCAAGCTAAAAAAAAAATTAGAAAAATAAAAAGAGAAAATCCACAAGCAAAGATTATTGTAACTGGTTGTTCTGCACAAATTAATCCTAGAGATTATAAAAAAATGAAAGAAGTTGATTTAATATTAGGAAACGAAGAAAAGTTTAAATTTAAAAAATACTTAAATCTACTAAATAACAAATCTCCAAAAATTGTAGTAAACGATATTATGTCAGTCAAAGAAACTGCAGGGCACTTTATTAAAGGTTTTGATAAAAAAGCTCGAGCCTTTGTGCAAATTCAAACCGGATGTGATCATAGATGTACTTTTTGTATTATACCCTTTGGAAGAGGAAATAGTAGAAGTGTGCCTATCATAAAAATTTGTAAACAAATAAAAATACTCCTTGAAAAAGGTTTTAAAGAAATAGTTTTAACAGGCGTAGATCTGACATCTTATGGAAATGATCTTTATGGAAAACCTAAGTTAGGTAACCTAGTCAAAGAAATATTAAAAAAAATAAAAAATTTAGAAAGGTTAAGATTATCATCTATCGACGCGATAGAAATTGATAAAAGTCTAATTGATATAATTAATCATGATGAAAGACTTATGCCACATCTACATTTAAGCATACAATCTGGAGATAATGTTATTCTTAAACGTATGAAAAGAAGACATTCACGTGAAGATGTTATAAATTTATGCAATAATTTAAAAAAGTTTAGAAATAATATTGTTTTTGGAGCAGATATAATTGCTGGTTTTCCAACTGAAACTAATCAAATGTTTCTAAATAGTAAAAAAATATTAACTGAATGTGATTTAACCTATCTTCATATTTTTCCATACTCAAACAGGCCAAATACACCAGCCTCAAAGATGCCTCAGATTTCAAATAAAATTATTAAAGAAAGGGCAAAAATTTTAAGAGTTGAAGGTTTTAAAATACTACAAAATTTTTTAAAAAAGCAAGTTAATAAAAAACACAAGGTACTTTTTGAAAGTGAAACAGAAGGGCATTCTGAAAACTTTGTTCCAATAAAAACTTTAATTAAACATAAAATTGGTGAAATTAGTGCGGTTAAAGGAAAACATGTTGTTGACGGAAAATTAATTTCCCAGGTAATATAATGGTTTGGTTAATTAGAATTAAAGATGGACTTTTAAGTAAGATAAGAAAAAAAATTTCTAAAAAAGAACTAGAATCTATTGAAAAAACAATACAAGAAAAAAGAATTAAAAAGATAGAAATTACGAAAGACGAGAATTGGAAAATTAATAAAGTAAAACCGGAGTTTCATGAAGAAAAACACAAAACAGACGAATTAATTCAAGAAACTATTGAAAAGAAAAAAACTTTTTTTGGTTCATTCAAAAAAAAAGAAGAACTGAAAAAAATACCAAAGACTGAAGAGAACAAGGAAAAAAAAAAAAGTTGGTTTAAGAATTTAAAAACTGGTTTATTTAAATCATCTGAAAAAATATCACAAGGTGTAAAAAAAATATTTGTTAATAAAAAACTGGATATTCAAACCTTAAATGACTTAGAAGAACTGTTAATAATGGCTGATTTAGGACCAATGGCTGCCGAAAAATTAACAGCTGAATTGGCAAATGAAAAATTTGATAAAAATATTAAACCTAAAGAGGTGAAAGTTTTTTTAGCAAAAAAAATTGAAGAAACATTAGAAAAAGTAGCAAAACCATTAATACTAAATAATTCAAAGATACCGAGCGTAGTATTAGTAGTTGGAGTAAATGGAACAGGAAAAACAACAACAATTGGTAAACTAGCACATCAATACTCAAGCAAAGGAAAAAAAATAATGATAGCAGCCTGTGACACATTTAGAGCTGCGGCAGTTGAACAATTACAAATTTGGGCAGAAAGATCAAACGCAGAGTTTGTAAAAGGAGAACAAGGTTGTGATGCAGCAGGGCTTGCTTATGAAGCATTAGATAAAGCTAAGTCAAAAAATATAGATGTTTTGTTTATTGATACCGCAGGAAGAGTCCAAAATAGAACTGAATTAATGGAAGAACTAGCAAAAATTATTAGAGTAATTAGAAAATTAGATACCCAAAGCCCTCATCATTGTTTATTAATACTAGATGCAACAACAGGTCAAAATGCATTAAATCAAGTTGAAATTTTTAAGGAAATAGCAGAAATTTCTGGGTTAATAGTTACAAAATTAGACGGAAGTGCTAAAGGAGGAATATTGTTATCCATTGGTGAAAAATTTGAGCTACCAGTCCATGCAATTGGAATTGGTGAAAAGATAGAAGATTTACAATCTTTTGAAGCACAAGAATTTGCTAAAAGCCTTATGGGTTTAGAAAATTAAAAGAATGGAACAAAAAAACTCATTAATAAAATCACTGATAGAAATTATTCCTCTAATATTATTTTTTATAGTAAATGCAAAATACGGAATAATTTTTGCAACAAAAACATTTGTTATAACTACTTTCATTGCTCTAATTATAAGTTATTTATATTTTAAAAAAATTTCCACCCCGCTTTTGATAACTTCTTTTTTAGTTTTAATTTTTGGAGGACTAACTATTTTTTTTAAAGATCCAACTTTTATAAAATTAAAGCCTACGATTGTATATTTCTTATTTTCACTTTTTCTTTTTTTAGGATTAGCGTTAAAAAAAAATTTTTTAAAAATTTACCTATCAAGTTTAATCAAATTAAACAATATTGGCTGGAATATATTAACTAAAAGATGGGCATTTTTTTTTGTTGTAATGGCCATGTTAAATGAAATTATTTGGAGAAATTTTTCAACAGACTTCTGGGTTTCTTTTAAAGTATTTGGTTTCTTGCCATTAACTATAGTTTTTACAATGTTGCAGCAAAAATTAATTAAAGAAAATTCAATTAAATGATTTTTTTAGAAACGATAGCTATAAATAATTCCTAAAGTATCTAGCCCTTCGTTTGTACCTTCACCCCAAAGGTTTGCATTTGATATATGATCAAATCTTAATGAAATAGAATCTTTACCATAAAAATTCCAACCAATTTCTGCGGCTTCACGAAATAATACACTTGATCCTAATTCTTTTTTATCTGTTATAACATTATTAGCGGAATGAATCTTATCACCATTATGATATGCTAATCCCCAACTAAAATTAAAAAACATTCTCTTTGGTAGTTTATAATCCCACGTAACTCCTGCATAAGCTTGACTTGTATCTCCTCCCATATTAATAGTCCCACCAACATGAGGCCTTGGTTTACCTAACCATAATAAATTATAATTTATTTTCCTAAAAAGAAATTCAAATGTTGAATCTATGCCTTCTTCTTTTTGTCTTCCAAAAACACCTGCATCATGGGCTACAACCCCTGTTTTTATTTCATTAATAAAAGAGGAGTTGCCTTTTTTATCAAATGTAAATGCATTATTTGTTATGCCAAAAAATATAAAGGCTACAGTAAAAATTTTTAATTTATTAATCATTAAATTTATTATAAAAAATTAATATTTAGTTACAAGATAATACTCAATCACACTTTTTTTAATAAAAAATTTAATTTTAACCCATCTATCTTTACTGTCATACCAAATCTCATAATTTATTTTTTTTCCGCTAGTTTTATCTCGAGATCCTCTAACTTTATATTTTTGCGCAAAAATAATTTCATCAGATATTTTAATTCTTTCAAAACCTTCTTTTTGAATATTTATAAATCTTTTTTTTCCATGTTGACTATCTATTAATATTTTTTTCTTAAGCCAATTTTGATTCCAATAAGAAGTAATTAATGTGTTAGAATCAACAAAAAAAATTTTTCCCCTTGATTTAATTTCTATCTTTGACCCTCTTCTTTTTGCTGTAAATTTAAATTCTTTACCATTTTTTTTTGTAGAAGTTTTTGCTTCAAAAAATTGATTATTAACCCAAATTTCTTTACCTATGTGAGAATATTTAAAAAATGGTATTATCCCTATTAATTTAACGGTTGTCTGAATTTCTGTATTTACAACAATTTTATTTTCTATATTTTGAAAGGATAATTTGTGAAAACCTATTTTTTTATTATTTCGAAAAATCTCAAATTCGTGGATTGGTTTATAATTAAAGCAAAAAGCGTTATTTGAAAAAAAGAAAAAAATAAGGAAAAGAAAAATTTTATTTGGATTTTTCATTAAACCACAAAATATAAGTATCAAAGTCAATTATGATAAAATATAGGCAAATAAACAAACAAAATATGTGGGTAGAAAAACTTTCAAAAACAAATTTTAAAGGTTCACCATGTTTATTTTTAGATAGAGATGGAGTTTTGATTAATTGGAAAAATTATACTATGAAAACAAAAGATGCAAAATTAATAACTGGTTGTGATAAAGTTATCAAAGAATGTAATAAAAAAAAAATACCAGTTATATTAATTACTAACCAAGGAGGAATAGGTTTAGGGTTATATACATGGAATGATTTTATAAAAATTCAAAAAATAATTATTAATAAACTAATAAAAAAGGGAGCGCAAATTGATGGCGTAATTGCATGCCCGTACCACCCATTTGCAAAAGGAAATTATAAACATAAAAATCATCCATGTAGGAAACCCAACGGAGGTATGTTTTTAATAGCAAAAAAATTATTTAAAATAGATTTGCAAAAATCTTGGATGGTGGGAGATAAAATAAATGATTTAATTGCTGCAAATTCTAAAAATTTAAGAAAAGGTTTTCTTGTTCTTACAGGTTATGGTAAAGAAGAAAAAGAAAAAATAAAATTATTACCTAAAAAATTTTTTTCCTTAAAAATACTTTCTTCTCTTAAAAATTTGAAAATTACTTTTTAAAGAATTAAATATTCTATTTTTTTTGGAAATTTTTTATTTTTCCAAATTGCTTTTAAATCAAAAATTTTACCATTTTGATTTAATTTTTTATTAAAAAAAGAGTAATCCAATTTTTTATAGATATCATGCGCGACTGCTAAGATAATAGTGTCAAATTTTTCTTTTGTAGACAATGGAGTAAGATTCAAATTCATTTTTCTTACTTCATTTTCGTCTGCAAATGTATCGTTTACACAAACTTTATGACCCTTGTTTTTTAATGATTTTATTAAGTCTGCAACTTTTGTATTTCTCAAATCATTCACGTTTTCCTTAAAAGTTAAACCTAAAACTAAAATTTTATTTTTTTTCCCAATGTAATTGCTTATATACTGACTTAAAAAAAATGGAAATTCATTATTAACTTGTCTTCCAGACAGGATTAGATTTGGTTTAATTTTTTTTTTTTTTGCTAAATAAGACAAATAATATGGATCAACACCAATACAATGACCACCAACAAAACCTGGTTGAAAATTTAAAAAATTCCATTTTGTTTCTGCTGTTTTTAAAACATCAAAAATATTTATATCTATTTTTTTAAAAAGTTTTGTTATTTCATTTATAAAAGCAACATTTATATCTCTTTGAGTATTTTCAATAACTTTTGCAGCTTCAGCAGTTTTAATATTTTTTGCTACAAAAATTTTATTTGAATTAATTTTTCCGTAAATTCTTTTTAAAATTGATACCGTTTCATTGCAATCACCTGAAACAACTTTCGTTATTTTATCAACAGAATGAGTTTTATCACCCGGGTTCATTCTTTCAGGTGAATATCCTAAATAAAAATCTTTTTTAGAAATTAAATTAGAATTTTTTTTTATTTGTGGCCCACAAATTTCTTCTGTAACACCAGGATAGACGGTGCTTTCAAAAATTACCGTATCACCTTTTGATATAATTTTTCCAATATCCTTACACGCTTGTAACAGTGGTTTAAGATCTGGTTGATTAGATTTAGTTATTGGGGTTGGAACAGTTACAATAAAAATGTTTGAATTTTTTAAATCATTTATATTTGTAGAATACTGTAACTTTGACTTTTTTAGTTCTTTAGAGCTAACCTCATTGTTTTTGTCTAAAAATTTTTTTAAATCTTTTATTCTTTGTTTATTTTTATCAAAACCTAAAACATTAAAATAATTTGATAATTTTATAGCTAAAGGAAGGCCTACATACCCTAAACCAAAAATAGAAATATTGAAATTGTTTCCCATTTTTTAATATTTAGAAATGTTAATATAGTAATTTATGTTGTAAAACATAACGATTATTTGTTATGAATGAATAAAATAAATGAGTAAGTTTTTACTTCTTATATATAAAATTTTATCAGTAATTTTTCTACCTATAGTAATTATTATTATTGCTTTTAGAATTTTTCAAAACAAAGAAATAAATAATAGAATTAAAGAAAGATTTGCTTTTTCATCAATAAAAAGACCTAAAGGAAAATTAATTTGGATTAATGCCTCCAGCATAGGCGAATATCTTGCGACAATTTCTTTAATAAAAAAAATTAGAAAGATTAGACCTAAAACAAAAATATTGATTACTACAAATACTAAAACATCTTCTTTGCTCGTCCAAAGAATCACAGATAAAAATATTATCCATCAATTTACTCCTCAAGATAATCCCTTAGTTGTTAAAAAATTTCTTAATTATTGGAAACCTTCTTTAGTTTTATGGATGGAATCAGAATTCTGGCCAATAATTTTAGATGAAATAAAAAAATACGATATAAAAATTATACTACTTAATGGAAGAATGTCTGACAAATCTTTCAAAAACTGGAATTGCTTTAAATTCTTTTTTGAAGAAATAATTTCTAATTTTTCCTTAATTTTAACTATGTCAAAAATTGATCAAAAAAATTTTAAAAGACTCGGGGCAAAAAATGTAAACTTTGTTGGTAATCTAAAATTTTGTAATGAAGAGCAACCTTATGATAAATTACTAGAAAAAAAAGCTAGGAAATTAATATCTAATCGTTCTGTATGGTTGGCTGCATCTACTCACCAAGGAGAAGAACTTTTTGTAGCAAATATTCATTTAAAATTGAAAGAAAGGTTAGGTTTAAACAATTTGTTAACCATTATAGTTCCAAGAAATATCAAAAGAACTGCTAAAATTAAAAAAGAAATTAAATTAAACATTCCCTTAACAGAGCAATTTTATTCTAAATCCATTTCACAGAATACTGAAATAATAATTGATAATTCAATTGGACAACTGGAAATGTGGTATAAAAATATAAAAACTGTTTTTTTAGGAAAATCTTATCCACCTAAAGGTGGACAAAATCCAATCGAGCCCGCAAGGAACGGTTGTGCAATTATTTCAGGAAAAATGTCAAATTTTAAAGAAATTGAAGAAGAAATGCTACATAATAAATGTCTTGTAAGAGCAAATAATTTTTCTGAATTCTATTCAACAATCGAGGACTGTATCAAGGAAAGTAATTATATAAAAAATTTAAGAGTCAATGCTAAAAAATATGTTAAATCAAAATCTTATATATTGAATAAAACTATCAAAGCAATACAGAAATATTTAATTTAATTATTACCAATTGAATGATATTGAAACCCATGTTTTGTAATTTCTTTTGAATAAATATTTCTTAAATCTAATATTACAGGTTTTTTCATTAACCTTTTAATTTTTAAAAGATCTAAATTTTTAAATTGCTTCCATTCCGTTACAATGACTAAAAGATTCGAATTTTTAACAACTTCATATTCATTGTCGCAAAATTCTATAGATTTCGATAATTCCTTTTTCGCATTTTCCATGCCTTTGGGATCATAAATTTTTATTTTAGCTTTAGTTTTAAATAAATCTTTAGCTAATTTTATTCCTGGGCTTTCTCTTACATCATCTGTATTAGGTTTAAAAGTAATACCTAAAAATGCAATTTGTATATTATTAAATTTATTATTTACAATTTTTTTAATTCTATGAAATAAAGATTTAATTCTTAATTCATTTGCTCTATCAACAGCTTTGATAATTTGTAAATCTGTGGAATTTTTATTACCTTGATAAATTAATGATTTAACATCTTTTGGAAAACAAGATCCTCCGTAACCAGGGCCAGGATGTAAAAATTTTGGTCCTATTCTACCATCCAAACCTATTGCCTTAGCAACTGTTTTAATTTCTGCTCCAATATTTTCACATAAGTCGGCAATTTCATTTATAAAAGTAATTTTTGTGGCAAGAAAAGAATTGTTGGCATATTTTATTATTTCAGCTGTTTCATTATTTGTAACTACAAAAGGTCTTTTTAATGTTTTATAAATTTTTTTTAATATTTTTTCAGCTTTAACTGTTCTACAACCAATTATAATTTTGTCTGGCCTCATAAAATCATCTAGAGCCGAACCTTCTCTTAAAAATTCAGGATTTGAAACTACATCAAATGTTTTAACAGATTTTTTTTTTTTTAATATATTTTCAATAAGCAGTGATGTACCTACAGGAACTGTTGATTTAGAAACTATAACAGTATAACCTTCAATTTTTTTAGATATCTCTTTTGTAACTTGATTAACGAAATTTAAATCACTTTCGCCTTTTTTTTTTGGAGGTGTTCCAACACAAATAAAAATTACATCAGATTGAGAAATATTATTTGAATATTTATTTGTAAAATTTAACCTATCACTTTTTAAATTTTTTTTAAAAAGCTCTTCAAGACCGGGTTCATAAAAAGGGATTTTTCCAAATTTTAATTGTCTTAATTTTTCAAGATCTTTTTCAATACATATAACTTTAAATCCAAAATCTGCCAAACCTACAGCCTGAACAAGACCAACGTATCCTGCTCCTATAATAGTTATCCTCATAATTATTTAATTAAGTGGTATTGAATACGTGAAAAGAAAGGTTTCTGTACCAGGATTATTTTCATCAAGACTTGCATTTGATAAATGATGAACTTCTGCCCCAATTCTAGCACCATTTTTTCTTCTATAAGCTAAATCTAAGCCAGATCTAAATTCAATTGCATGCCCAAGGTCTTTACCATCTCCTCTTTCATAAAAACCTGGTGCAAAACTTGGAGTTATTACAATTTTTTCAGTTAAATAAAGATCTAATCTGATTCCAGCGTAGACGTGGAAACCATGATCAGTATTAATTAACCCTCCTATCATTGGTTTAAAAAGGCCATACCTTTTCCCATGTCTATACTCAACATTAAATAAACCAGCTGTTTTTGAATCATTCCAATCCCAAAGACCTGCTCCAAATGCAAGCAAATTTTTATCATTTCTGTCAGCGGACATACTTGATCCAATCATAAAAAAATAGAAAAAATAAAACATTATATAAGTTTTTTTTAACATAATTTTTATGCAGCATTTCTTAAAATATTTTCAAGTTCTCTAATAGCCGAGTCCCTATCTAATTTTTTCATTGCTGCTAATTCTCTTGCCAATCTATCTAAAGCAGAAGCATAGATTTGTTTTTCACTAAACGAGGATTCTTCAAAAGCATCTTTTTTATATAATTCTTTTAAAACCTCAGCTATTGAAACCAAATTTCCAGACAATATTTTTGCCTCATATTCTTGTGCTCTTCTACTCCACATAGTTTTCTTTTTCTTTATTCCTTTAGTTTTAAGTATAAGCATAGCATCTTTTAATCGATTTGCTGTACTAAGTTTTCTCAATCCAAGACTTTTAATTTTCTCGACAGGAACTCTTAAAATAACTCTTTCATTAATCGATATAATAAGAACTTGGATACGCTTACCATTGATAATTTCTTTTTTTATTCCTAAAATTTTTCCGGGGCCGTAAGAAGGGTAAACAACATAATCACCTTTGCTAAATTTTGCAATGGAAGGACTTTTTTTTACCATTTAATCTCCCTTACCTTCTTTTTCACTAAAAAATTGTTTTTTATTTTTTTCCTTAGCCCATTTATCTTGTTCTTTTTTAGTAAAACTGTCTTTTTTTTTAGTAATATTTGGCCATGTTTCAGAAAATTTTTTATTTACTTCAGTCCAATCTTTTGCCGCATCATCTGTATCTGGTGTTATTGCTTCTACCGGACATTCAGGCTCACAAACACCGCAGTCAATACACTCGTCTGGATGAATTACTAACATATTTTCACCTTCATAAAAACAATCAACAGGACACACTTCCACACAGTCTGTATATTTACATTTAATACAATTTTGATTAACAATATAAGGCATAAGGTAAAATATTAATTATATCACAAATTATCATAATTTTGGGCATTTTGTTCGCTACAAATCTGTTTCAAAACATATGGTAAAATGCCACCATTAATTAAATATTCAAGTTCTTTTTTACTATCAATTCTTATTTTAAGTTTAATGACCTTTTTTTGTTTATTTTTAGAAGTAACAAAACATCTTATTATTTTTTTAGGTTTTAAATTACTCTCTAAATCAATAAAATCAAAAGTTTCTTCACCAGTAATTTTGAGATTTTTTGCATTATCTTTACCTAAAAATTGCAAAGGTAAAACACCCATGCCAATAAGATTAGTTCTATGAATTCTCTCAATTGTTTCAAATATTACAACTTTTATACCTAATAAACTAACTCCTTTCGCAGCCCAATCTCTTGAAGAACCTGTTCCATATTCTTTTCCTGCAATAATAATTGATGGAACTTTCATTTTTTTATGTTTTTTTGACAATTCATAAACAGAAGGTATTTTCATATTTGAAAAAATACCTCTCGTCATAATTTCATGATTACCTCTTCTGGCACCATATGTATTAAAATCAAAAGTTTTAACTTTATTTTTTTTTAAATATTTAGAAGTAAGTGAATCTAATTTTATTCTTCCTGCTGGCGAAATATGGTCTGTTGTAATAGAGTCGCCTAATAAAGCAACAATTCTTGCGTTTAAAATATTACTTATTTTTCTTTTTTGATTATTTATTTTTTCAAAAAAAGGTGGTTTTTTTATATAGGTACTTTTTTGTGACCAATTATATAAATCAGATTTATTAAATTTATTTTTTTTATTCCAGTCTTTTTCTCCTTTAAAAATTTTAGAATATCTTTTTTTAAAAATTGTAGGTGATAAAATTTTATTTAATATTAAATTAATTTCTTGTTGTTTTGGCCAAATATCTTTTAAAAATATTTTTTTATTTTTTTTACCAATTCCCAAAGGTTCTTGATAAAAATTAATATTAATATTCCCAAAAATTGCAAATGCCACTACTAAAGGTGGGGAGGCTAAATAATTTGCTTTAACTAAAAAATTAATTCTTCCTTCAAAGTTTCTATTACCAGATAAAATTGAACAAACTATAATATTTTTTTTTATAATTTCTTTTTCAATTTTATTTTCTAAAGGTCCTGAGTTACCAATACACGTGGTACAACCATACCCAACTAAATTAAAACCTAATTTATCTAAATATTTTTGTAAATTTGCTTTTTTTAAATAATCAGTTACTACCTTACTTCCAGGTGCTAATGAAGTTTTGACCCAAGGTTTAGTTTTTAAACCTAATTCAAAAGCCTTTTTTGCAACTAATGCTGCTGCAATCATTAAACTAGGATTGGATGTATTTGTACAACTGGTTATTGCTGCAATTACAATACTTCCATTTTCAAGACTTAGGTTATTTTTTTCTTTTAAATTATAATTCTTTTTAAAGTTTTTTGATATTTCTGATAGTTTAACTAAATCTTGTGGCCTTTTTGGTCCAGCAACTGATGGTTCAATTTTATCTAATTCAAAATTAATTTTTTTATCAAATTTTATTTTTTCATTAACATTCTCATTGAATAAATTTTGTAGTTTTAAATATTCTTTTACAAGACTAATATGTTCATAACTTCTCCCTGTTAATTTTAAATAGCTCAGTGTTACATTATCTACTGGAAAAAAGCCACAAGTTGCTCCATATTCTGGTGCCATGTTTGATATTGTGGCTCTATCTGGTAAAGATAAATTTCTAATTCCCTCTCCATAAAATTCAACAAATTTTCCAACTACGTTTTCTTTTCTCAATAGATTAGTCAAACTAAGTACTAAATCTGTAGCAGTTACACCTTCTTTTAATTTTTTCTTTAAATTAACGCCAATTACATTAGGAATAGTTATTGATATCGGTTGGTTTAACATAGCAGCCTCAGCTTCAATTCCTCCCACACCCCATCCAAGAACACCTAATGAATTAATCATGGTAGTATGACTATCGGTTCCTACTAAAGTATCTGGATAGACTAATATTTTATTATTAATTTTCTTTTTACTTACAACTTCTGCTAAATATTCTAAGTTTACTTGGTGGCATATACCGTTTCCAGGGGGAACTATTTTTAAATTTTGAAATGATGATTGGCTCCATTTTAAAAAATCATATCTTTCTGAATTTTCTTTAAATTCCCTTTTTACATTCATGTTGAAGGCATGATTGTTTCCATAAAAATTAACATTAATTGAATGATCTATAACAAGATCAACGGGAATTATTGGGTTAATTTTTTTTATACTTTGACCCATTTCAAATATTTTATCCCTCATGGCTGCTAAATCTACTATTGCAGGTATACCGGTAAAATCTTGCATTAATATTCTAGAAGGTTTAAAAAAAATTTCGGACGAATTCGAATTTTTAATTAAATTTTTAATTTGATTAATTTTTTCAATATTTTCATTTTGATTGCGTAATAAGTTTTCTAAAAGAATCTTAATTGAAAATGGAAGATTTTTAATTTTAAAATTAGTCTTTTTTTCAAACTCTTCTAGGCTGTAGTAATAATAATTTTTGTTATTTAGTGTAAAATTTTTTTTAATATTTAAATTCATAGAATTTCTTTATTGTTTACAATATAAAACTTAATTAAATAAAATTAATGTCTTTTTTTGAAATAAAAAAAATTTCCTATATCAGAGGCAACAAATTATTATTTAAAAACCTTAATTTCAAGCTCAATAACAAAGAACTTCTTTTAATTAAAGGTGCTAATGGTTCAGGTAAAACAACTTTATTAAAAATTTTAAGCGGATTATTAAAACCTATGTCTGGGTCAATAATTGTTAACAAAAAAGATATGAATCTTTTAAAAGATGAATATTTTAAATATTTTGAATACATTGGTCATGAAAATGCAATAAAAAGTGCGTTAACGGTTAAAGAAAATTTAAATTTTTATCTTAAGATTAAAAACAATTTAACAAAACAAAATTTTGAAAAAGCTATAAAAATTTTTAATTTAAAAAATCTTTTAGATATTAAGATTGAAAATTTATCATCAGGGGAAAAAAGAAGAGTTTCCCTTTCGAGATTAATATTATCAAATTGTAAAATATGGTTTTTAGATGAACCAACTAATGGGCTAGATAAGACAAATACTCAAAATTTTTTTAAAATTTTAAAGAAACATTTACAATTTAATGGCTTAGCAATAATTGCAAGTCATGATGAAATTAGAATAAAAAACAAAAGCATTAATTTATCATTTAATTAATTTTAAATATGACAAATTTTTTTAATTTAATAATCACGGATATCAAAATTTCATTAAGAAAAAAAAACGAAAGTATAATTTCTGTACTATTTTTTTTATTTTCAATATTAATTTTGCCTCTTATTTTTCAAGGGGATCAAGATATTCTTAAAAGATTTTTAATTGGAATTATTTGGTTTTTAACATTGTTAACAATAATTTTTTCAGTAGAAAAACTTTTTGAAAACGATTATGAAGAGGGCATATTAGATCAAATTTATATATCGGGTATACCACTTGAGGCAATTTTTCTATCCAAATCTTTGTCTACTTGGATTATTACATGCCTTCCTATTATTATTTTATCTCCTTTAGTACTTTTACTTTTTAACATTCAAACTGAAAAATTAGCAAACATTTTGATGGCTCTTTTGATTGGAACTCCAATTTTATGTATGATAGGAGCGGTTACATCGGCTTTAGTGCTTGGTTTTAATAAAGGAAGTTCAATTATATCTTTAATAACTTTACCACTTTATATTCCAGTTTTAATTTTTGGAATAGAAGCATCAAATTCTGAAATTATTTTTAATCAAATTGGTCAGGAATTTAAAATATTAATCGGGTATTTACTAATTGTTATTGCTGTATCACCATGGATAGGAGGATTAGCTCTTAGGCTAAAATATAGATAATGAAAACTGCTGTAATTCATTCTTATAATGGTATGGGAGATCTTATTTGGCACTTACCATATATTCATGCAATAGCAAGACAAGCTAAAGGAAAAAAAATTATTTTATTCTCAAAAAAAACTACTAACGCACATGAATTATTAAAAGCTGATCCTTATATTAAAAAAATAATTAATTTAGACGATACCAGAGGTATTTTTACAAATTTATATAGTTTTTTCAAAATTTTAAAATCTTTAAAAGAAAATAATATTGAAAAAATATGGATATTTCATGAAAGTATAAAATATGCATTAGCTAGTTTATTAGCTGGGATCAAAGAAAGACTTGGCTATGAATATGGATTACAAAAATTTTTTTTATCAAAAAAAAATACTATGCCTAAAAGCTCTAAAATTGAAAGACCATTTGAAAAAGCAAGAATATTTTTAGACTCACATGAGATAAAAAAAGATAAAATAAAACAAAATTTTTTTATTGAAAAAACATCATTATCAAAAATAAAAAAAAAATACAAAAAAAAAACACAACCTTGGATTGTTATTTCGTCAACAAATAAAGCTGATTTTAAAAAATGGCCATATGAAAGATTTTCGAAATTAATAAATTTAATATTAAAAGCTTTTAAAGGAACAATTTTTATAATTGGTTCGCCGGATGAGAAAAAATTTATAAATGAAATTACTTGTAATTTAAAAAAATCAAAAAGAATTATTACTTCGTGCGTATCTTTGCATGATAATGCAGCTATTATTAATAACAGCTCACTTTTCATTGGTTTAGATTCAGGTGCATATAATTTATCAGCATTAATGGGTACTCCTTCTTATGCAATAATGGGTGCTTCGCCACCTTTGAAACATCTCCCAACTTACAATGCTGTAATTCCACCTAGTGGAGAAGTTAAAAATATTGTGGGAGCAGATAAAATTCCTGAAGAAAAAGGTATGAAAAGTATAAGTGCCGAATATGCTTTTGATTGTATAAAAAAAAAAACTAGTTTATTTAAATAAAATTTTATTTTTTTATTATGACAAATTTTAAAATATTTAAATATGCAAATCCTGCAAAGTTTTTATATCTTTGTGAAAAAACTTTTACTTATTTAGTATTGCTAACGATTGTTCTTTTATCTTATGGTTTGTATCAAGGTTTTTTTAATTCGCCAGAAGATTATCAACAAGGAAATTTGGTAAGAATAATGTATGTTCATGTTCCTTCAGCGTGGATGGCATTAATGATTTATACATCTATTGCAATAGCAAGTTGTATATATTTAATTAATAAACATTTGCTAGCAAATATTTTTTGTAAGTCGGCATCATTGATAGGAGCAAGTTTTACCTTAATCGCCATTGTAACCGGCTCAATTTGGGGCAAGCCTACTTGGGGTACCTGGTGGGTTTGGGACGCAAGAATTACATCAATGTTAGTTTTGTTTTTTTTGTATCTTGGGCATATGACTATTTTTAACTTTTCTGAAAATACAACTAAATCAGGGCAGGCTGCTGCACTTTTAGCAATATTGGGTTTTGTAAATATACCAATTATAAAGTTTTCAGTTGATTGGTGGAATACATTGCATCAACCAGCAAGTGTAATAAAATTATCAGGACCAACTATACACTCTTCAATGTTAGTCCCGTTATTAGTTACTGCTTTAGGTTTCTTTTTTTATTTTTTAGTAGTTTTAATAATTAGAATGCGCTCTGAAATAATAAATGAAAAAATTAATAATTTAAGTTTTACAGAATGATAGATAATTTATTTTATATAATTTTAGCTAGTTCCTTTGCATTAGCCATAATGATTTTATTAATTGTTATTTCATTTACGTCCTTAAAAAGAAGAGAAAAAAATTTTAATAAAATTTCTAAAAACAGAGAAAGCAATTAAAGAATATAATGACCCCAAAAAAAAAACGTTTTTATATACTATTTTCAGCTTTTAGTTTCTTTTGTTTTATTATAGGTACAATTTTAATTGTTCTACAAGATAACATTTTATTTTTTTATACACCTTCTGAAATTTTACAAAAAAATTTAAAACAAAATGAAAAGGTAAGACTTGGTGGTTTAGTAGAAGAAAATAGTCTCATAAGAAATGATATTAAAATTAATTTTACTGTTACAGACTTAAAAAAAAATATAGAAGTAAGTTATGAAGGAATATTGCCAGACTTGTTTAAAGAAGGACAAGGTGTGATTGTCAATGGGTATTTAAAAAATAATATATTTGAAGCAAGTGAGGTGCTCGCTAAGCATGATGAAAATTATATGCCTCCTGAAATAAAAAAAAAAATTAGAGAATTAAAATAAATTAACATGACAGCAATAATTGGAAATATATCTTTAATTTTTGCAACAATTCTTAGTTTTTATCAATTTTTAAATATTAGAAATATTAATAAAATCAGATTACTTAATCCAGATAGATCAATATTTCTTCAATTTTTTTTTGTTTTAACTGCTTTTTTTACTTTGATGTTTGCGTATGTTGTTTCTGACTTTTCTATATTAAATGTTTATCAAAATTCGCATACAGCTAAACCTCTTCTATACAAAATTACAGGTGTTTGGGGAAATCATGAAGGATCCATGTTGCTGTGGGTACTAGTTTTAGTTTTTTTTGGTTTTTTAATTTCAAAATTTGATAAAAGATTAGACCTTCCTTATAAAACTTTAACTTTATCATTCCAATCATTAATTACTTTTATTTTTTTATTATTTATTTTATTAACTTCTAATCCTTTTATTGTAATCTCACCAGTTCCTTTAAATGGACAGGATTTAAATCCTTTATTACAAGATCCTGGCCTAGCTTTTCATCCCCCCAATTTATATATAGGTTATGTTGGTCTATCAATTGTTTTTTCTTTTACCATTGCACGATTTTACAAAGGAAGTTTTGATGCTTCATGGGCAAAATTAATTAAACCCTGGGTATTATTATCTTGGTCTTTTTTAACATTAGGAATTTCTTTAGGAAGTTGGTGGGCTTATTATGAATTAGGATGGGGAGGATTTTGGTTTTGGGACCCAGTAGAAAATGCATCCTTAATGCCTTGGCTTTGTGCTACTGCTTTACTTCATTCAACTTTAGTTTTAGAAAAAAGAAATACTTTAAAAAAATGGACAGTTTTACTCGCTTTTTTAAGTTTTAGTTTCAGTCTAATAGGAACATTTTTGGTTAGATCAGGGATTATTACCTCGGTTCACTCTTTTGCCAGTGATCCAACAAGAGGAGTTTTTATATTAATGATATGTGCTTTTTTTATTTTCAGTTCTTTTATTTTATTAACAAAAAAAGCAGGTTCTATTAAAGAAGAAAAATTAATTTCGCCAATTTCTAAAGAAGGAGTAATAGTATTTAATAATTTATTAATGATTTCATTACTTTTAACAATTTTTATAGGAACAATTTATCCAATTTTTTTGGAAATTTTTACTAGTGAACAAATCTCTGTTGGACCTCCTTATTTTAATCTAACTTCAACATTAATTATGGGACCAGCAATACTTGTAATGTCTTTTGCGCCGATGATAAAGTGGAAAAAAGATGATCTTTTTGGATTACTATCAAGATTAAAAATTATTTTTTTTTTAAGCTTATTAGTAACTTTCATTTTCTTTTATATAAATTTTCAAGGGCCAATTATCGCACTAGTTGGAATTTTCTTGGCAGCATGGCTTTTTTTTGGAACATTATTTAATTTTTTTGAAAGAACAAATTATTTAAAAAAATTAAAGAATTTAAACAAAACATATTTAGGTATGACAGTAGCTCATCTTGGGTTTGCTATTTTTATAGCTGGTATAACAGGATCTACATTGTGGAAAATTGAAAAAATTAAAACCTTAAAAGTTGGTGAGAAAGTTTTGTTAAATAATTATTCTTTAAATTTTGATAAAATAAAAAAAATTAGAGGAAAAAATTATATAGGACACGAAGCAGAATTTAATTTATACAAAAAAAATAAATTTATAAAAACATTAAAACCTCAAAAAAGATTTTATCCTGTGCAAGAGTTTCCTACTACAGAAGCAGCAATTTATTCAAGAGGTATATCAGATATTTATATAGCTATGAGTGAACCAATTGATGATTCATGGCTTTTTAGATTTCATTATAGTCCTTTAACTCCTTGGATATGGATAGGTTCTATTATGGCATTTGTCGGTGGAATTTTAAGTTTTTCTCATAGAATGTTTAAAAAAAAATGAAATATATTGGTTTAATAATTGCTACATTTTTTATTTTTGTTTGTCTCTTTTTTGCATTAAACAAAAAAGAACAAACATTAAAATCACCTCTTTTAAATAAACCAATTCCAGAAATTAATCTAAATAGTTTGAAAAATGGAAAATTAAATAATATTGATTTTAAAAATGAAGTTCTTTTAGTAAATTTTTTTGCAAGCTGGTGTGTACCATGCATTGTTGAACATGATTTTTTATTTGAATTAAAAAAACAAAAACCAATCAAAATTTATGGAATTAATTATAAAGATGATATCAAAAACTTAAAAATATGGTTAGAAAAATTAGGAAATCCATATTCAAAAATTGGAATTGATGAAACTGGGATTACTGGAATTAATTGGGGTGTTAATGGAATACCTGAAAGTTTTTTAATAGATCAAAATGGAATTATAAGACATAAAATAAGTGGCGTTATAGATGAAAAACAAATAAAAATTCTTTTATCAAAAATAGAATTAATTGAAAAATGAAAAAAATATTAATTTTAATAATTCTAATTTTTTTTTCTCAAAATATATTTGCTGATGAAAATTTAGATAAAAAAGCAAGAGAAATTAACAAAAAAATTCGCTGTGTTGTTTGTCAAAGTCAAAGCATTGATGACTCTGATTCAATTTTAGCAAGAGATTTAAGACTGTTAATTAAAGAAAAATTAGAAGAAGGTAAAAATGAAAAAGAAATAACAGATTATTTAGTAGAAAGATATGGAGAATTTATTTTACTCAAACCTCGTTTTAATTCTAATACATATTTTCTTTGGTTGGCTCCTATAATAATAATAATATTTGGTTTTTTTTTGATAAAAGGTATTTTTAAAAAAAACTAAGCTGTTTTATCTGATAAATAATTAATTATTTCTTTGGTTTTTTTCCCAAAGAGAAATTTTTTTTTAGATATTTTTACAACTGGCCAAATTCCAAAAATTGAATTACAAACAAATATTTCATCAAATTTTAAAAGTTCTTTTAACGTTATTTTTTTTATTATGTATTTTTCTTTATTTTTTTTTAACAGTTTTAAAATAATTCCCCTCATTACACCTTCAACTCCAGAATTTTTGATAATGGGTGTATAAAAAATATTTTTTTTTAATCCAAAAATATTGCTAATTGTTCCTTCGATTACATTATCATTCAAATCTAACATAATAGATTCTGAAATAGTTTTACTTTGCCATTCTGATCTGGCAATAATTTGCTCTAATCTATTAAGATGTTTAATTTGAGATAAAAAAGGCTGAATCGAAATTCTTGTTTTACAAACGTCCATCACTATTCCTTTTGTAAAATTTATATCAGGATAATTTGGCCAATCATAAACCCCCAAAATTCTAGTAGGTTTTGAATTTCTTGGTGGATTATATCCTCTTCCACCTATACCTCTTGAAATAATTATTTTTAAAATAAATTTTTTTTTTTTTGTTTTTTTTATAAATTTATTAATTTCTTTTTTTAAAAAAAACTCTGATGGGCATTTAATTTTTAAAATTTTACAGCCTTTATGTAATCTTTTATAATGTTCTTTCCAAAATTCTAGTATTTTTTCCTTTACTGCTATAGTTTCAAAAACTCCATCACCATACTGAACTGCCCGATCTTCAATACTTATCTTATTTGTTAATTTTCCGTTTATTTGAAACATCTAAATTGTTATATCAAAGCATTTATCATACCTTTTGCTTTTGCTCTTGCTTCTTCCAATTCTCTTTTTGGTATTGAATCAGCAACAATTCCTCCTCCCGCTCTTATCGAAACATTGTTTTTATCTTTAACTATAGTTCTTATTAAGATGTTTAAATCCATACTGCCATCGTTATTTATATAACCCATAGATCCTGTATACGGACCTCTCCCAGTTTTTTCGATTTCACTTAATATTTCCATACATCTAACTTTAGGACACCCGGTGATTGTTCCCCCAGGAAATACTGCTTTTATTATTTCCCCAGGAGTTGTATTTTTTCTAATTTTTCCAGTAACATTAGAGACTATATGGTGAACATGAGCATAAGACTCTACAATCATTAATTCATTTACTTTAACTGATCCTTTAACTGTTACTTTTGATAAATCATTTCTTTCTAAATCAACAAGCATGATATGCTCAGCTCTTTCTTTTTTATTATTCAAAAGGTCTTGTGATAATGCCACATCATATACTCCACTCCCACCTCTTCCTCTAGTTCCTGCAATTGGTCTTGTTTCAATGTAACCATTTTTTACCATTATTAGTCTTTCTGGAGATGAACTAATAATTGCTTTTTTTTTATAAATTACTAGCCCTGAAAACGGCGAGGGGTTTGTTTTTTTTAACTTAGAAAATATATCCCAAGCAGAATATTTATTATTTATTTTTCCATACCACTCCCTTGATAAATTTACCTGAAATACATCTCCTGCTTTAATATATTTTAAAATTTTATTTATATTTTTTATATGATTGTTTGGTAATTCTTCTGTTAAAGAATTAAGTAAAATTTTATTTTTTATCTTTTTTTCTTTTAATAAAAAATTTTTTTTCTTTAATAAAATTTTTATATCCATTTCAATTTTTTTTATTAAACCTTTGTATTTTTCTTCACAAATTATAAAAGTTTCATTATTAAAATTGTCTTTAATTATTGCGGCTGGAATTCTGCTAGCAAATGCAATTGGAAAATTGTAACGATGTTTATGACTAACTATTTTATTTTCAATTTGGGATACTAATTCGTATCCTAGATAAACAAACCAGCCTCCTGAAAAAGGCAAGGTACCCCCATCTTTTTTTGATTTTTGTTTATCTTTTTTCCATTCATTATCCAATGCTTTTAAAAAATTTTTTTTTCTTATATCCTTAAAATTTAAAATTATGTTTTTTTGAGGGAATGAAAACAAAATATCGTAGCGGCATAAAACATTTCCTTTTGCTGAACTTTGAAGTAAATAAGGATATCTTCCTGGATTTAATCGAAGAATACCTAAAATATCGCCAAAGAAATTAATTTTTTTCGTGACTATGCCCTGATTTTGAAATTTACTGTATTTCAATTGATTTATACTGTATAATCAGGTATTTAATGAATAATGCCTATTTTTTAATCATTTTAATAAAAAAACAAGGAAACGAGCCAAAATTCATAAATAAAATCTAAAAACGGTATCCGTATCTGACGCCAAATTCATCCATACCATGATTTTTATCACTAAGCATACTTCCATGTGAAACATGGCTAAACATTAAGGATATTGTATCATTTCCATAAAAATTCCAACCTAGCTCTACTGCGCCTCTATGTAACCATTGGGAACCAAATTGAATTTTTTTATCACCAGTAGCAACTTGGCCTTGAGGAAGTTTTTTTAACCCATTTGTGTAAGCGATTCCCGTTGTACCAGAAATAAACCAATTTTTAGTTATATTAGTATCCCAAGTGATACCTCCGTAGTATAAACTACTACCCCCCGTTGATGTTTGGGTAAGACCAATAATTGGTTTTGGGGACCATATTTTCTTTAAAATTCTTGGCGAATCAAACATTAATTCAAAATTATAATCAGGGCCAATTCCTTCTCTGTTTTTACCAAACCACCCTCTATCATGTGCTAAAATACCTTGTTTCACTTCATATAAGTTCATAAATTTCTTTGAAGTTTTATCCTCAAATGCAATAGATTCATTAGTAATACCAAGGATTAAGCAGGAGATTATATATAGAAATAATACTTTCATCTTTATTTATAATAAATTATACTATTTTTAAGAAAATTACAAAATATATGATGTTGTAATTTTGCAACATCTGCAAACTTTGTGTATATTTTGCCTTGTAGATTCATATTTATTTCATAAAATCTAGTTATTACGTTTTTTTTAATAGAAGGGATATAAAATGAAAAAAATATTAAAATATTCAACAATCATTGGTGCAGCTGCATTCATAAGTGCTAGTGCTATAGCTGATACTGGTGGTTATGTAAGAGTTAAAGGTATGGAGAGTCATTTCCATTCATTAGGTTTTGGAGAAGCTGGATGTACAAAAGGTGGATCAAACCCTACAGGAAATCCGACTACTTGTAGATTTGCATCTGAGTCTAGTGATAAAAATTCTTCTACTGCAAATTTGAGAGCTGAAAATAAATTAGCATTTGGCTCAGATGATGGAATCGGCTTAGTAGCCGGTGCAGATTATGGTTTCTTTAGACTAGAAGTAGAAGGTACCTATCAAGATGGTAAAGCTAAATCATGGAGAGGTGAAACAGCACTTGGTGGAACAGTTTACCAAGCAAGACTATTTGCTAACGTTGTTGTTGAACCATTTGATTTATTTGAATTACTTGGTGAATTCGGCGGTATTGAACCACTAGTTAAATACAATCCAGCACATTATGGTATTAGTCCGTACGCTATGTATGGAACTGGTGTGATGGGTGGTCTGTTAACTAATTTAGCCTATGACTCAAATAGAGCTTTTGGGGATGGCAGAACTCAAGCTTCTAAAACTCGTGAGCATGGTGCATTCGCAGGTGGTGCTATGGCTGCTGTAAATGCAGGAGCTGGTTTAAATATTGGTTTAGATCAATTAGCTAGAGGTTTTTCAGAAATATCTGGAGCAACTTTGCCTGAGTATTTCAAATTACCAATTGAATTTTCAGTTGGATATCATTGGCAAGTTGGTTTAGACGATCTTCTATTCGATAGTATGGATGAAGACCTTGGTATCGATGATGGCGGTATTACTTATTCCGTTGGACTTAAATGGTAAGAACCTTCATTAAATAAATAGAAATAGGAATTATTTTTTTTCATTTTTATAAAGACCCCGCAAAAGCGGGGTCTTTTTTTTATATAATATAGATTAATTTAATTTAATTAAATTCAATGCTAGCTGCACTAAATTTATTTAATAATATTACCGATTTTTTTATTTGGGCAATAATTTTATCAGCATTACTGAGTTGGCTCATAGGCTTTAATATTATAAATATTAATAATAAATTCATATATGTTATAGCTGATTTCCTAAATCGCTTAACAGAACCATTTTTAAGCCCTATTAGAAGAATTTTGCCTAATTTAGGTGGGATAGATTTATCGCCTGTATTACTAATTTTATTACTTATTTTCCTAAAAGATTTAGTTAATAATAATTACTATGATTTTATTAATAAATTAAGTTAAAAAAAAAATATGAGTAAATTAATTGATGGAAAAAAATTTGCCGATTCTCTTTGTAATAAAATTACAAAGGAAGTGTCAAAATTAAAGGATAAAAACATAACTCCTGGGCTTGCAGTAGTACGCGTTGGTGATGATCCAGCGAGTACGGTATATATAAATATGAAAGCAAAAAAAACTGAAGAAGTAGGAATGCATTCTGTTACAAAAATATTAGATGAAAATACATCACAAAAGGATCTATTAAAAATAGTTAAGGAACTTAATAATGATGAGACAATTAATGGAATTTTGGTACAACTACCATTACCTAAACAAATTAACGCTGATTCAGTTATTAATGCTATTAACCCAGATAAAGATGTAGATGGGTTTCATGCTATAAACACTGGTAGATTATGGACAAATATTGATTCTTTAGTGCCCTGTACACCTTTAGGGTGTAAAATGTTGCTAAAAGACGAATTAAAAGATTTAACTGGAAAAAAAGCAATCATTGTCGGCAGATCAAATATAGTTGGTAAACCTATGGCAAGTTTATTAATAAGCGAAAACTGTACAGTTACTATTGCTCATTCTAAAACAAAAAATTTGGAAGAAGAAGTAAAAAAAAATGATATTGTTATTGCAGCTGTAGGAGTACCTGAAATGATAAAAGGTAGTTGGATTAAACCTGGAGCTACAGTAATTGATGTTGGCATAAATAGAGTAAAACAAGGTGGAAAAAAAAAGTTAGTGGGAGATGTAGAATTTCAAGAAGCTATAAAATTTTCAGGAGCAATTACGCCTGTACCAGGCGGGGTTGGCCCAATGACTATTGCCTGTCTTCTTCACAACACTTTAATTGCTACATGTAGAAAAAATAAATTAGATACCCCAAATTTTTTTTAAAATTTATATCTTTTTTTCTTTATAAATTTTTCTGCATTTTTAGCGTTAAATTTTTTTGTTTCCTCAAATGATGCAATATCTTTTGAATAAAGACTTTTTTTTGAAGATCTTTCTAAAATTATAATATTTCCTTTGTACAATTTTAATTTTATTTTACCATCAACTTTCTTCTGCGTATTATCAATCAAACATTGTAATTTTTTTCTTTCATTAGAAAACCAGTAACCATTATAAATTAGTGTTGCATATCTTGGCATTAACTCGTCCTTAGTATGCTGCTCAATCTTATTTAAAGTTAGAGATTCTATCATCCTGTGGGCAAATAGCAAAATTGTGCCTCCAGGTGTTTCATAAATGCCTCTGGATTTAATACCAATAAATCTGTTTTCCACTAAATCAATTCTTCCAATCGCATGTTTTTTTCCTAATTCGTTTAATTTTTTTAATAAGAATTTTGGACTATTTTTTTTATTATTAATAGCAACTAAATTACCTTTAATAAAAGTTAAAGAACATTTTTGAGGTTTATTTTCAGCTCTTTCAGGAGAAAGTGTTCTTTGATAAATATATTCAGGCACTGGTTTTTTTAAATCTTCTAAAATTTTACCTTCAGTTGATGTATGAAATAAATTATCATCAACTGAGAAAGGCGCCTCTCCTTTTTTATCTTTAGGAACCGGAATGTTATTTTTTTTTGCATATTTAATTAAATCACTTCTTGATTTAAAGTCCCATTCTCTCCATGGTGATATAACTTTTATTTTTCTATCAAAGTAATAGTAACCAAGTTCAAATCTTATTTGGTCATTTCCTTTACTAGTAGCGCCGTGAGCTACTGCATCAGCTTTGTATTTCTTAGCAATTTCAATTTGTCTTTTTGCAATTAATGGTCTTGCTATTGCTGTTCCTAATAAATAATAACCTTCGTACAATGCATTACCCCTGATCATTGGATAAACATAATCTTTAACAAAAATATTTTGTAAATCCTCTATTACAATTTTTTTTACCCCTAAAGCTTTTGCGTTTTCAATTATTTTTTTGGTATTAATCTCTTGTCCAAGATTTGATGTATAAGTAATGACTTCTGCATTATATGTTTTTTGCAACCATTTTAAAATTACTGAAGTATCAAGTCCCCCGGAGTAAGCTAGTACAATTTTTTTTATCATTTAAGTAATTAAAAAAAAGTAATTGAAAAAAAAATTTTAATTTTTCACATTACATAGATTTGATATATATGTATATGCTGCGTTAAACCCAACTAAAGAATAAATATCCGTCGTTTCTGTTCCTCTTGTAGAAAATCCTATAATTTTCATCTTATTTCCTTTTTTCATTTGTACTATAATTTCTCTATCCACATTTTCATCATCACTAAATGCTGAATCATCTTCTAAAACATTAAATTCATGCTCTTTTTTTTTATCAATTTTGATAGTTACAATAGTACCTTTTTTATAATTATAACCTGCTGTTACATAAACAACTCCATTATCCTTTTCAGCTGGCATATGATAAATTGTTGTGTAAATTTCACCCCTATTTTTATACGCTGGAACTCCTTTTTCACTTATAGGAGCAGAAATCATTATACATGATTTAAGTCCATTTCCTTTATGTTCACCAGCACACCAATTTTTAAAACTTTTTAATCCAGGACATTCCATAATAATTTGCGGAGTAGCACTTTGAATATTTTTAATTAAGAATAAAAAAAATATAAAAGAAATAAAAAAAAAACCTTTTTTTAACATTATTTAATTAGCTCCTCTTTACCATTGTTTTAAGTAGTTCATTTACATCATCTAAATAATCTACGGGTGCAACTTTGAATTCTTTTGGAACTTCAAAAATTCTTTCATCTTGTTTAAATACTTTAACATTGCTAAATTCAGAATGAAAATAAATTTTTCCTTCATTTCCTTCAATAAAACCAACTTCTTTAAGTGTTATTCCATGTTTTGTGATCCATCTTGTACTTTCTTCCCTAGTTCCATCAGGTAAATTAACTATTAACTCATATAAATCTACCTCAAAACCATGTATATAGTCTGATTTTATTTTATCAAGTTTTGTAATATTAGCAGCTTTTTTTAAATCTTCCTGATTTTTTTTTTTTAGCGGAACTGATAGGTAAGAATAAGTTTTTGGCCAGACCCATGTTGCTGTTTGCTTTTCATAATCAATAATTACAGATTGAGGAACATTACTAATTACAGTATCTATTCTTTTTTTATTTTTACCTTGAAAAGTCCTCGTTTCCAAAACATTAACTCCTATAATAAATTTTGTATTACAAACATAATTGGCAGATACTTCTGGTAACTTTAAAGTTTTACCGTTCGCAGAAAGGGCAAATAAAAGAACAAAAAAAAAATTTAAATATTTCACAATTTTTATCATTACTAAACAAATATAAACTATGGAGATGGATTTGGATTTTGTTTATGAATTTGTTCTATTTTTTCCATAACTTTTTCATCTAATTTTATATTTATACTCTCAATATTTTCTTTTAATTGCGCAATTGTAGTAGCTCCTACAATGTTACTAGTAACAAACGGTTTGGCATTAATATATGCTAATGACATTTGAGCGGGTTTTAGATTGTTTTCTTTTGCAATTTTAACATATTCTACTGTACATTTAATTGCTATTGGATTTAAATATCTTGTAAATTCTTTAAATAAAGTTAGCCGTGCTTTTTCTGGCCATTGATTATTTAAATATTTTCCACTCAGTGCCCCAAAACCAAGAGGTGAATAAGCCAATAGCCCACATTTTTCACGAATTGAAATTTCTGCCAAACCAACCTCATAGGTTCTATTCAAAAGATTGTATGGATTTTGAATACTAACTATTCTTGCCAATTTTTTTTCATCAGCCATTTTTATTAATTTCATTGCGCCCCATGGGGTTTCATTGGAAATACCAATATATCTAATCATTCCTTTTTTAACAATATTATTTAAAATTTCTAAAGTTTCTTCTAAAGGTATAAATTTATCACTTTCGTCATGCTCATATCCTAATTGACCAAAAAAATTTGTTTTCCTATCAGGCCAATGTAATTGGTAAAGATCTAGATAATCAGTTTTTAGTCTTTTAAGACTTTCTTCTAGTGCTTTAGTAATATTTTTTTTATCTAGTCTTGTTTCTTCTCCTCTTAACCATTTCATACCACTTCTTCCAGTTACTTTTGATGCTAATATAATTTTATCTCTATTTTTTTTTTGTTCTAACCATTCACCTATATATGATTCTGTTTCTCCGTAAGTTTCTTCCTTTGGTGGAACAGCGTATAATTCTGCTGTATCAAAAAAATTAATACCATTTTCCACTGCATAGTTCATTTGTTCAAAGGCTTCTTCTTTAGTATTTTGTTCACCCCATGTCATGGTACCAAGGCATATTAAACTAACATCAATATCCGTATTCCCTAATTTTTTAAATTGCATAGTAATAAATTTCTGATTTAATTGTAAATAACTTTACATTATTAATGTTACATTAGTATTATTAAATAAATTTAACTTTCAAACTTTTTTTAAGGAATTTATTATGATTGATAGAAATTTTTCAGCTACAACTAAATCACAAGCCCAAGTAGATGTAGGTTTAAGAGAATATATGCTTAAAGTCTATAACTACATGGCAACAGGGCTTGGTTTAACTGGTCTTACAGCATGGCTTGTTGCAGGCAATGAAACCTTAGTTAAAACAATATTTGGAACCCCTTTGTATTGGGTAGTTGCCCTAGCCCCTTTAGGCTTTGTTTTTTATTTGAGTGCTAGATTACATAGAATTAGCTTCTCAAAAGCACAGACCTTGTTTTGGTTTTTTGCTGGGATCATGGGTTTATCCATGGCCTCTATATTTCTTATGTATACCCCTGTAAGTATAGCTAAAGTTTTTTTTATTACTTCAGGAACTTTTGCAGGTATGAGCCTTTATGGATATACAACTAAAAAAGATCTCACTGGTTGGGGCTCTTTTTTATTTATGGGATTAATTGGAATTATTATTGCAATGATCGTTAATATTTTCTTACAAAGTAGCATGCTTGGTTTTATTATCTCATGCGTTGGTGTTTTAGTTTTTGTAGGATTAACTGCTTATGATACCCAAAAAATTAAAGAGATGTATTATGCTTCTGATCATCCAGAAATAAGTGGTAAAAAAGCTATTATGGGAGCGTTAAAACTTTATTTAGATTTTATAAATCTATTTATCATGCTTCTTCATTTATTCGGTCAAAGAAGATAATTTAACAAAAAGCCCAATTATTTCTTGGGCTTTTTTTTTGTTACAAAAAACTTTATTATTATTTTTCTTTTTTATGTAATAAATTTATTAATTTTAAAAAACTTTTCCTATCAGGATTAGAACATACATAATATTTTTTAAAATTATTTTTTTTAGCAATTTGATCTATAGAATTACTTAAGCTAATACATTCCATATTTGTTAAATATTTTTGTAATTTATATTTTAAAACCAATTGATTAAAAGCAATTGCAGTTTTCTTAGAAAAAAAAGTTACAAAATTTAATTTATCTAATTTTATAAGATCTAAAATTGACTTTTGAATAATTTTTATTTTTTCAGATTTATAAATAACAATTTTTTTTATATTAAATTTTTTTGATTTTAAAATTAAGGGCAAATTTTCAGTTATTTGCTTGGCTGATATATATACTAATTTTCTTTTTTTATCTTTAACTTTTTTTATAATCAATTTAATTAAGTCTTTAATATTTTTGTTAGAAGAATAAATATTTTTTATATTATTTTTTAAACAAGCAGCTTTCGTATCTTTTCCTACAGAAAAAATTTTATTTGAAAAAGAATTTAGATATTTTTTAGAAAGATTAACTGCATTAGCACTACTGAAAATTATAACATCTGCAATCTTAATCTCTTTAATTTGGTCCTTGGTTAATTTGATAGGTTTTATTTTCAATAATGGACAATTTAAAAAAATAAAATTTTTTAAATTTATTTTTTTTTTTAATTCATTTGATTGCTTTACCGGACGTGTTAACAAAAATAAAAATTTTTTTGGGAATCTAGGTTCTTTTAAGAAATTTGGCCCAAGCTTTTTCTTTAAAATATTTGCAACTTGAGTTCCTAAAATCTCATATTTATTATATTTTATTCTAGATTTATAAACAAAAATTGAGTCTTTATTTTTATTAGGCACAGATACAGTAAAATATATATAATTTTTAAGCACTTTTGCATAAGCGCCGACTGGACTGTTACAATCTGCATTAATTTTTTGAAGAAATTTTCTTTCTATTTTAACTTCTATTTCTGTTCTATTATTATTAACTTTTTTTATTAAGTTATTGATAACACTGTCTTTTCTTCTTGTTGTAACAACTATAGCTCCTTGCCCACCTGCAGGAATAAAATTAGAAGTATTTAATATATTTTTATTCTTATAATTTAAACCTAACCTTTTTAAACCTGCTAAAGCAAGAATAATTGCATCATATTTATTTTTTTTTAATTTATTTATTCTTGTTTCAATATTTCCTCTCATAAATTTTATATTTAAATCGGGTCTTAAATTGTGTATTTGCGTTTTTCTTCTAATTGAGGATGTACCAATAATTACATTTTGTGGGAGTTCATTAAATGTGTAATTTTCTTTACTAACTAAAATATCTCTTGGATCTTCTCTTTTTAAAAAAGCAGAAATTGAAATATTATTATCAATTCTAGAAGGAACATCTTTAGCAGAGTGTATGGCTAAATCAATTTTTTTTTTTAATAATAAATCATCAATTTTTTTCGTAAAAAAACCTTTATAACCAGAATTTAAAATTACTGACTTATCAACATCACCTTGTGTTTTAACTTTAATAATTTTAAATGAAAATTTTTTTTTAATTTGAGGTAGATTTTTAAGTTTTTTTACAACTAATTCTGTTTGTTTTAAAGCTAATTTACTTGATCTAGTTCCAATTTTTAGTTGTGTAATTGTATTAGACATTTAATTTATATAAATTAATAGAATTTAATTATAACGAATGTTTTTTTATTATGATAGTTCTGGGTATTGAAACAAGTTGTGATGAAACTGCAGCATCAATTGTAGAATCAAAAAAAAAAAAAAAAAAAATATTATCAAATATTTTATATTCTCAATTTAAAGAACACAAAGATTATGGGGGTGTTGTACCAGAGATTGCTTTCAGAGAACATATAAAACTTATTGATAAAATAATTTTAAAAGCTTTAAAAAGAGCAAAAAAAAAATTTAATGAAATAGATGTTATCGCTGCAACAGGCGGCCCCGGATTGCATGGTGGTTTGCTAATTGGAACCACAATTGCAAAAAGCATCTCATTATCTATTGACAAACCTTTTGTGCCCATAAATCATTTAGAAGGTCATATATTATCTCCAAGGATAGAATATAATTTGTCATTTCCATATTTGGTTCTTTTAGTAACCGGTGGTCATACAATGCTCGTTATTGCACACAAAGTAGGAAAATATGAAATACTCGGAATGACTCTTGACGATGCTCTTGGAGAGGCATTTGATAAAGTAGCAAAGTTACTTAATATTGGTTTTCCAGGAGGGCCTGAAATAGAGAAATTAGCAAAAAAAGGTGAACCATCCATTGAACTTGCTCAGCCTTTAATCCACTCTAATGACTGCAATTTTTCCTTCTCTGGATTAAAAACAAGTGTTTTAAAAATAGTAAATTTAAAAAAAAGTAAGTCTTTGAAGTTTAAAAAAGATATGTGTGCTAGTTTTCAATATACGGTTTTAAATATAATAAAAAAAAAATGTGAATTAGGATTACAAATATTTAAAAAAAAATATCCAAATAAGAAAAAAAAAATTGTTGTTGTAGGAGGGGTTGCATCTAATAATTTCATAAGAAAAAATTTAAAAAAATTTACAATTACAAATAATTCTAATTTATTTATACCTCAAAAAAATTTATGCACCGATAACGCAGCCATGATTGCTTGGGCTGCAATTGAAAAATTTAAGAAAAAAAAACAAAATAATTTTAACTTTCAACCTTTACCGAATTGGCATATTTAATGTATAATTAGCACAATTTCTTTTATTTAATTGAATGGCATATTGGCTTATAAAATCAGAACCAAGTAAACAAATGTGGGATACCATCCATAAAAAAGGTGCTAAAGGTTGTTTTTGGAAGAGAGTAAGAAATTTTCAAGCTAGGAATTATATGAAACAGATGAAAAAAGGAGACCAATGTTTTTTTTATCATTCTTTAGATGAAAAACAAATTATAGGAGTAGTTGAAGTAACTAAAGAATATTATGCTGATGAAACAGACGATTCAGGTAGATTTGTTTTAGTAGATGTTAGAATAAAAAAAAAATTAAAAAAACCTGTCACTTTAAAGAAAATTAAATTAAATCCTAATTTATCTGATTTAGCATTAGTTAAACAATCACGCTTGTCTGTAATGCCAATTGATCAAAAATCATGGAAAATAATATCTAAATTTGGAGAATGTAATTAATGAATAAAATTCTCAAAGTTGATAGTTTTACTTCATATTTAAAAAATACAAAACTAAATAAAGAAAAATACGAAGAATTATATAAAAAATCTATAGAAAATAATGATGTTTTTTGGGATGAAATAGCCCAAAGAATATCTTGGAAAAAAAAATATGAAAAAGTAAAAGAAGTAAATTACCGTGGCAAAGTCTCAATTAAATGGTATTTAAAAGGAGAATTAAACGCCTGCTATAATTGTCTTGATAGACATCTTAAAAAAAAAGGTGACAAAGTTGCAATTATTTGGGAAGGGGACGATCCAAATGAATCTAAAAAAATTACTTATAAAGAATTATATATTGAAGTTTGTAAATTTTCTAATGCATTAAAAAATTCAGGAGTGACAAAAGGAGATGTTGTTACAATATATATGCCAATGATTCCGGAAGCAGCAGTTGCAATGCTAGCATGTGCAAGAATAGGAGCTATACATTCTGTTGTTTTTGGAGGATTTTCACCTGATTCTCTTGCAGATAGAATTAATGATTGTGATTCTAATTTAATTATAACCTCAGACTTTGGAATTAGAGGAGGGAAAAAAATACCTCTTAAAGAAAATGCAGATATAGCTGCTGAAAAAGCACCATGCTTAAAAAAAATGATAGTAGTAAAAAAAACAGATGAAAAAATATCGTGGAATAAAGGAAAGGATTCTTGGTATCATGAGTTAATGAAAGTAGCTTCAGATACGTCGTCTCCAGAAAATATGAACTCAGAAGACCCATTATTTATTTTATATACTTCTGGCTCTACTGGTAAGCCAAAAGGAGTTCTTCACACAACAGGAGGCTATATTGTTTATGCTTCATTTACTCATGAATATATTTTTGATATTAAGGAAAATGATATTTACTGGTGTACAGCTGATGTTGGTTGGGTAACAGGTCACAGTTACATAATTTACGGACCATTAGCAAATGGTTCAACAACTTTAATGTTTGAAGGTGTTCCAAATTTTCCAGATACATCTAGATTCTGGCAAGTAGTTGATAAGCATAAAGTTAATATTTTTTATACAGCTCCTACCGCTATAAGAGCATTAATGAAAGAAGGAGAAGAACCTTTAAAAAAAACTAGCAGAGACTCTTTAAGAATTCTTGGAACAGTCGGAGAGCCAATAAATCCTGAAGCATGGATGTGGTATTATGACAATGTAGGTAAAGGTAAATGTCCTATTGTTGATACATGGTGGCAAACAGAAACAGGGGGAATTTTAATTACACCTCTTCCAGGTGTTACTGATCTTAAACCAGGTTCCGCCACCCTTCCTTTTTTTGGTGTAAAACCAGAAATTGTAGATAAAGAAGGCAAGGTACTAGAAGGGGAGTGTGAAGGAAATTTATGTCTATCAGTTTCTTGGCCTGGACAAATGCGAACAGTTTATAAAGATCATCAAAGATTTAAAGATACTTATTTTTCAGCATTTGATGGCAAATATTTTACTGGTGATGGATGCAAAAGAGACAAAGATGGATACTATTGGATAACCGGTAGGGTTGATGATGTTATTATAGTTTCAGGTCACAACTTAGGAACTGCAGAAATAGAAAGTGCATTAGTTGGACATGAAAGTGTGGCAGAGGCTGCTGTTGTTGGGTATCCGCATGATATTAAAGGATGGGGTGTTTATGCATATGTAACCCTAAAAACTGGTTGTGAAGAATCTGATGAATTAAAAAAAGATTTAATAAATGAAGTGAGGAAAGTGGTTGGCCCTATTGCATCACCAGATTTAATTCAATGGGCTCCTGGGTTACCAAAAACTAGATCAGGTAAAATAATGAGAAGAATTCTTAGAAAAATTGCTTCTGATGAAAGCGAGCAATTAGGTGACGTCTCAACACTTGCAGATCCTACTGTTGTTAATGATTTAGTTGAGACTCGTTTAAATAAAAAATAATTAAAATGTTTTTAACATTAATAAGAAACACTTTTCTTTTTTTCTTTTTTATTATAAGTTTTTCATTTACCAGCTTAGCTCAAAAAAATAGTGAAAAAATACACGAACATGTTTCTTTAGAATTAATTTCTTCTGCAAATTCAATACATAAAAAAAACGATTTACATTTAGGACTTTATTTTAAATTGGATCCAGGGTGGAAAATTTACTGGAAGTATCCTGGTAAAGCCGGATATCCTCCAAATATAGATTGGTCAAAATCGAAAAATATTAAAGATCTTGAAATATTGTGGCCCAAACCTGAAAAATTTGAAATACTTGGAATGAAGAGTTTAGGGTATTCAAAAGAAGTAATCTTGCCAATTAAATTAATTCTAGAAAATAATAATGAAGAATTATTAATAAATTTTGATGTTGATTACTTAACTTGTAAAAAAATATGTATTCCTTTTAATGATAATTTAATATTGAATATTCCTGCTGGAGACGGAGAAGTATCAGAATATGGTAAAATTATAAATGAATATATAGATAAATCTAATTATTCAAATTATTCATATTTTTTAAATACAGACAGTATTTTGTTTTTTATGTTTATAGCCTTTATTGGTGGCGTTGTTTTAAATTTTATGCCTTGTGTATTTCCTGTTTTGTCTTTAAAAATTTATAATGTTTTATCTCAACAACAAAAAAAAATAAATAATAAAATTATCAAAAGAAATTTTTTAGCAACAATACTTGGAATAATATTTTCTTTTTTTATTCTATCCCTATTAATAGTTTTTTTAAAAAGTATCGGGAGCAATCTTGGTTGGGGTTTTCAGTTTCAATCACCTTTTTTTCTATCTTTTATGATTTTAATTTTAGTTTTTTTTTCATTAAATTTAATAGATGTCTTTTCTATAGATATTCCAATTGTTTTTAAAAAATTTTTAAATAGAGTTATTAATTTCAGTAAAAAAAGCTCAGAATTTTTTCAAAACTTTTTTTTAGGATCCTTTATAACTATTTTATCTACACCATGTTCAGCTCCTTTTATAGGCACTGCGATAGGATTTGCATTTGCAAGTCCTAATCAAATAATTTTTTTAATTTTTTTTTGTATTAGTTTAGGATTATCTAGTCCGTATATTATATTAGCTACAAAGCCTCAAATTTTATCTTTTTTACCAAAACCTGGATTGTGGATGAAAAAATTCAAATATTTTTTAAGTCTTTTATTAATTTTAACAGCTATATGGCTCTCTAAAGCTCTATTAATTCAAATTAATACAATTAACAATGATTCAAAAAATAGTAACTGGATAAATTTTGATACTATTAAACTTAGTGAATTAGTTAATGAAAATAAAATTGTTTTTGTTGATATAACTGCAGATTGGTGTTTGACATGTTTTTATAACAAAAAAACTGTTTTGGATAGAAAAAAAGTTAAAAATTTTTTTGAAACCTACGATGTTAAAAAAATACGTGGTGATTTAACAAAGCCTAATAAGGAAATTAATGAGTACATAAATTCTTTCGGAAGATTTGGTATACCCTTTAATGTTATTTATAGTTCCTCTGTGCCTCAAGGTATATTATTGTCAGAGGTCTTGACTGTTCAAAATCTTTTAAGTACCTTTGAGAGTATAAAAAATGATTAAAGAAGGAGATATATTTCCAAATAATAAAGTTACAGTTGTTGGTAGCGGAGAACCTAAAGAAAATGAAACTGATGAATTATTTTCTGGAAAAAAAGTAATTTTATTTGCTGTACCAGGAGCCTTTACTCCAACTTGTAATAATTCGCACTTGCCATCATTTATTGAAAAGTATGATGAGATAAAAGGAAAAGGAATAGACAATATAATATGTTTATCAGTTAATGATCAGTTTGTTTCAAAAGTATGGAGAGATAGTAAATCCTTAAAAGATGATTTTTTGTTTGTAGCAGATGGTAACGCCCAAATAACTGATTCATTAGGTATGGTTTTAGATTGTTCCGGTTTTGGAATGGGGAATAGATCTAATAGATATGTAATGCTTATTGAGAATAAAATAGTTAAAAAGTTAATTGTTGAAGAAAATCCAGGTGTTTGTGATTTAACAAATGCTTCTGAAATTTTAAAATTTATTTAGTTTCTCCTTTTGCAATTCCAGCAGCATCTTTAGCGAGAAGATCGACTCTTTCGTTTCTTATATTTCCACTATGAGCTTTTACCCAATTCCAATTAATTATGAATTTCTTTGTTCGCTGGTCTAATAATTGCCATAAATCTAAATTTTCTACTTTTTTTTTTCCAGATGTTTTCCAATTATTTTCTTTCCATTTATAAATCCAATCAGTAATTCCTGTTATAAGATATTTGCTATCACTATGTATATCAACTCTAAGACTGTTATATTTTGCCTGAAATTTATTTTTATTTTTAAGATTTTCTGGGGATTTAATTGGTTTATTATATTTAAAAACAGGGTCACTATCGTTGCACACCCAAAATTTATTTTTTTCTATATATTCAAATGCTTTTATAGCTGCTGTTAATTCCATTCTATTATTAGTTGTATTATTTTCCCAACCACTTTTTTGATATTTACTATCTTCATTAACTGCTGCTCTATCCATATAAAATGATGGATCAGATGAGTCTGGTACTTGGTAAGGTTTATTTTTTTTTTCAATGGAAAAAGCCCAGCCACCTGGACCAGGATTACCTAAACACGCTCCATCTGTATAAACATCTATTACGTATTTATTTACAGTAAGGTCCAACATATCTTTTAATTTTCCGATTATCATATAATTATATTTTATATGCTAATGTGAGTATTTTCTCTAAAAAATTTTAATTTCTTTAAATATTCTTTTGGATTCTTTTTATATTTTTTAGGAATTTTTTTATTTTGCGAATCCATTAATCTTGATAAATAAAATCTTAAACTACTTGCTCTTAAAAATAAATTAAGATATTTAATTTCTTGAATTTTGATTTTTCTAACTGAATTGTAACCTTTAATCAAATTTTTCACTTTATCTATATTTAATTTATTTTCATAACACCAGGAATTTATACATATTGATAAATCGTAGCAAAAAAAATCATTGCAAGCATTGGATAAATCTATTATTCCAGCAATATTATTATTTTTAAAAAAAACATTGTCTGGAAAAAGATCCCCGTGAATAATTCCTGAAGGTAGTTTTTTTGGCCAATTTTTTTTTATGTATTTAATTTCTTTTTTTAAAAAAAGGGATTCATTTTTTGATAATTTTATTTTTTTTTTTATTAATTTATCCCACTCATTTAATGAAAAATCATTTTTTTTTTTTTTTTTAAATTTTAAACTTTTTTTATGTAATGTAGCTAAAGTTCTACCTAATTTATAACAATGTTGAGAATTAATTTTTTTTGCTAATTTTCCGTTAACAAAATCAATTATTGTAAACTGCTTATTTTTGTAAGAACTTAATTGTTTATTATTATTGTTATAAAGTATTTTTGGACATGGAAATTTTTCTTTTCTTAAAAAATTTACTAAATCAACAAAAAAAGATAAATTTTTCTCCTTTATTCTTTTTGTAATTTTATTTTCGTAAATTGTTAAAACAAATTTATTAGATCTTGTTTTAAAAAAATAATTTGTATTTTCTATACCTTCATCTATTCCTTTAAAATAAGAAAGATTATCAAGAGAGTAATTTGATAGATATTTTTTAAATTCTGATTTATTGATTTTTGTGTAATAAGCCAATATTTAATATTTTATTAAAAAGATTAACGATGTTATATTTATATAGTTTAGATAAAAATACAAAAAAAATAAAAAAAATGAATAAAAAAAAATCACCACAGCTGAAGCCATATTCTGTTGATCCTGAAATAGGTAAGAAATATGCATGGTGCTCATGTGGTTTAAGTTTAAAACAACCATTTTGCGATGGTTCTCATTCTGCAACAGAATTTAAACCTATAGTTTTTACAGTTAATACCAGTGAAACCATTTATTTGTGCGGGTGCAAACATACTAAAAAATCACCATTTTGCGATGGATCTCACAAGTCCTTATAATTTTTTTTTTCTTTTTTTGATTTATAAAATAAATTTGTAATAGATTTACTAATTAATTGATCATTTTTTATTTCTTTTTCATTATTTAATAAATCTTTAATACTTTTAATTGAAATATCTAAAGCAATTTCTTTAATATCATTTATCGTTTGATTTTTTGATTGTTCTATTCTGTCTGCTATTCTCTTTTTAAATCTTTCACTATAAATTTTTTCTTCATTTAAAAGTTTATTTTCTAAATTTTTTGCTTCTTCATTTGCTTCATTAATTATTCTTTTTTTATCATCAATCATTTTTTTAAAATTCTTTTTTGCTTCATTTAAATTGTTTTCTGCTTCTATTTTTAATTCACTTGCTTCGCCTATTTTTTTTTTAATTTCTTCAATTCTTTTATCTAAAGATTCTATTAATATTTTTTTAGTTTTTTTAAAAGATAAAACTACAAAGATAAAAAAAGCAACAGCAACCCAAAAACTTTCACTATGTAATAAGACCTTTAAACTTTCATTATCTAACAGTTCCATTAATCAAACTCCTTTAAATTTTTTTTTATTAAATCTTTAAGTGTATTTTTTTTTATTTTTTTTTTATTTGATAATTTTTTTAAAATTTCTTCTGAAAGATTTAGTGAAATTTTATTAATTTCTTTTAATGCTTTTTTTTTTTTATTAATAATTTCTTTTTCACTTTTTTCTAATTTTTGCTCAAGTCTTTTTTTTAATAATTTACCATTTTTAGTTATTTTTTTGTTAGTTGTTTCTTTAAGATCATTAATGATTTTTCTCGCTTCATCTTCTATATTTTTTTTTATTTCTTCATATTCATTATTTATTATTTCAGTATCCCTATACATCTGTTCAGAAATATGAATGTTGTTTTTAATTTCAGATTCACGACTTTTAATTACCGATGATATTTTAGGTATAATGAACCTAGACATTATTAAGTATAATATTACGAAACTTACTACAAGCCAAAATATTTGACTTGGATAAGTTGTAATTTCCAATTGTGGCATCTTTTAAAATTTAAAAAAATTATACAAATAGAAAAAAGAATGCAATTAATAAAGCATATAATGCCACAGCTTCTACTAATGCAAAACCTAACATTCCAATTGGAAAAACCTGCGAACGTGCAGACGGGTTTCTACCTATAGTTGATACTAAGGCTGCGAAAATATGACCTATTCCTGCTCCAACTCCACCCAGACCAATAACCGCTAATCCGGCTCCTATTATTTTAGCTGCTTCTATTTCCATATAATTCTCCTAGTTTAATGTAGATTAATAGATTCATTTAAATATAAACAAGTTAATATAGTAAACACATAAGCCTGCAAAAAAGCAATAAGAACTTCTAAAGCTGTTAAAGCAACGTCAACCATAAGTGGTGCTATACCAAATATTCCTAAAGGAAATATAAAACCTGCAAATATTTTTAACATTGTATGACCAGCCATCATATTAGCGAACAATCTCACAGATAGGCTTATAGGTCTTGATAAATAAGATATTATTTCAATTGGTATCATCAAAGGAAGCATTAGCATTGGAACACCCTTTGGCACAAATAAACCAAAAAATTTAAAACCATGTATAAAAATCCCAAGCAAAGTAACAAGTAAAAAAACAAACATAGCTAAAACAAATGTAACAATTATGTGGCTTGTAAAAGTAAAACTGTAAGGCAACATACCAAGCATGTTACCAAAAAGTAAAAAAGTGAATAATGTAAATATTAAAGGAAAAAATTTACGCCCTTTATCGCCTATATTATCACTAACCATATTAGAAATAAATTCATAAAAAATTTCTGAAATTGACTGTAACCTGCTAGGTATCAAACTTTTATTTTTTATAGATAACAATAATAGCATGGTAACAAAGATAATAGTTAAACTCATAAATAGTGAGGAATTTGTATACGAAATGTTTGTTTCAAATAGTTCTAAGGGTATTAATTCTTTTATCTCGAATTGATGAATAGGATCAGCCATAATTAAAAAAAAAATTATTTAGTGCAATTTATCATTTTTTTTTTTAAAACCAACCTCAAATCCTAAATTTTTTACAGATCTAAAGACATTCATAATGCCTGCAGCAAACCCAAGTATTAAAAAAATAAATAAAAAAATTGGTTTAGATTGAAAATAATTATCAAGAAAAAGACCGATTACTAAAGCTACAATTATTGCAGATACTAATTCTACTCCTGATTTTAAATAAATTCCGAAATCCTTAAAATCTTTATTTTTTTTTTTATTTTTTATTTTTGAATTTAATTTTTTTAAATTCCCAAGCCTTTTTTTGAAATCTTTAAGTTTTTTCTTCAATATTTTTAACTAACTTCTCTAAGTTTTTGAGCCTCTTCAAGTTTAAGTGAAATTAATCTTGATACGCCAGTCTCAGCCATAGTAACTCCATATAATCTATCCATATGTGCCATAGTAATAGTATTATGTGTAATTATTACAAATTTTGTTGAAGTCTCATGATTAATTTTTTTAATTACTTTACAGTATTTTTCAATATTTATATCATCCAATGGTGCGTCAACTTCATCTAAAACACAAATAGGTGAAGGATTCTGAAGAAAAACTGCTAAAATTAAGGCAGTTGCTGCCATGGACTTTTCTCCACCTGATAACAATGATAAAGAATTCATTTTTTTTCCTGGAGGTGATGCAAATACTTCTAAACCCGATAATAAAGGATCAGATGAACCAACCATTTTAAGGAAAGCTTTGCCACCATTAAAAAATTGTGTAAACAGGTCTTTAAAATTTTGATTAATTCCATCAAAACATCTATTTATTTTTTCTCTTCCTTCTTTATTTATATTTGAAATTGTATCTCTTAATTTTAGAATTGCTTTTTCTACATCAATTTTGTTATTAACTATCTTTTCAATTTTTTTACTAGCTTCCTTTGCCTCATTTTCTGCTGTAAAATTTATTGGACCAATATTGTCAAATTTTCTTTTTTCAATATTTAGATTTTTTTCTAAAATATTTCTTGCTGGCAGATCTTGTACATTAATTTTTTCCTGTTTTAGAATGTTTTCATTTAATTTTAATGAAAAGTTGTTTTCACTTTCTTTGTACGCATTATCTAAATCGTTTTTTAAATATTCTAAATCTGTTTCTAATCTAGTTTTTTCTTCATGATTTTGTATTTTTTTATCTGAATTTAATTTTATTTTTTCATCTATTTTTTTAGTTTGGCTTGGGTCAATTGTAATTTCTTTTTCTAGTTGATTAATTTGTATATCTAATTCGACATTCTTTTTATTTATTTTGTTAGGTTTATTTTCTAAATTTATTAGTTCATTATTTGTAAATTTTTCTCTCTGACCAAGTTCTGCTAAGTGTTTTTTTGCTTCATCTATCCTTTTACTCCATTTTGCATGTTCTTCTTCAAAATCAAAAATTTTATCTAAATTAGTTAATTTTGAAAAATTATTTTTTATATCTGTAAAAGAAGAATACACACTCTTAATTTTTTCAGAAATAATATTAAAAGTATTTTTTATTGAACTTATTAAATTATTGTTTTTACTTCTTAACTCATCTATTTTAGAATTCAATTCACTTGATTTAGATATAATAAACTCGATTTTTTTAAGTTCATTTTCTATATCCTTTTTTAAATTAATAAAATTTTCTTTACCAGAATTTTTTTCGCTATTTGAGATTTTTATATCAAGTTCTTTTGTTTCGTTGAATATATTTTTCTGTAATTTTGATAAAGAAAAATTTGCATCTTGTAAAAACTTTTTTTCTCTTAATATATCATCAACCAATTGCTTTAATCTATTTTTTAAACTGTCCTTTTGAATAGAAATTCTATTAATTTCATCTAAATTTTTTTGTTTTTCATTTTTTAAATTATTTAGATTATTTTTTTTTTCATTACTTTTACTAAGAAATTTATTTTTTTCATTTTTGTAATTCTCAAGTAGAGAATCAATTTTATTTATTTCAAAATTTATTTTTTCAAGTCTTTCAGTTTTTTTTGAAATTTTACTTATATTATTTATGCATCTAATTTTTATAAGGGTAATTTCTAAATTATTTATTTTATCTTTAACAGTTTTATATTTTTCTGCTTCTTTAACTTGTTTTTCAAGAACTTTATATTGATCTTTATGGGTTTCAATAACATCATCCAACCTTGATAAATTTACATCTGAAGATTTTAATTTTAGTTCAGCCTCCTGCCTTCTTGCATGTAAACCAGTAATACCAGCAGCTTCTTCAAGTAATATCCTTCTTTCCTCTGGCTTAGAGCTTATTAATCTATGAACCTGACCTTGTGCTACTATCGATGTAGTATCTGGTCCGGAAGAAGCATCAGCAAATAATAAATGTACATCTTTTGCTCTTACTATTTTGTTATTTATATAATAAGTAGATCCTCTTTCCCTTTCTATTTTTCTTTTTATTTCTATAGTTTCATAATCATTAAATATTTCCGGAGCTTTTCTTTTTTTATTATCAATAATGATTTCAATTTCTGCTAGATCATTTTGGGGTCTGATTGATGTTCCATTGAATATTATATCATCCATTCCTTTCCCACGCATTTCTTTTGGGGATGTTTCACCCATTATCCATTTTAATGCATCAACAATATTTGATTTGCCACAGCCATTAGGTCCAACAATTCCGGTTAATCCTTTTTCAATATCTAATTCTGTTTTTTCAACAAAAGATTTAAAACCGGTAATCTTTAGTTTAGTAAAATCCATATTAATTAATTAAATTTTCAATAATTTTTTCAAAATTTTCATAACTCATAGCACTATATTTTTTTTCATTAATTATTAACGAAGGTGTCGAACTGATATTATATTTTTTTTCACCAATAGATCTACTTTTTAAGATAGCATCAACTATTTGCTCATTTTTAAAACAAGTATTAATTTTATTTTCATTTAATCCTGCTAATTTACCAATGTTTTTAAGTTTATCTTGAAAAGTATTATCGTTTGAAATCCATTTTTTTTGGGTATTAAGAATTAATTTAACAAAATCAAAATATTTTTCTTTTGGAGCACATTTTGCAAGTACTGATCCAAACAACGCTTGTTTATCTAAAGGAAAATCTCTAAAGATAAATTTTATTTTATTAGTATCAATGTAATTTTTTTTAATTTTTGGGTAAACTTCTTTATGAAAAGTTGCACAGTGAATACATGTCATTGAAGCATATTCAATAACAACAATCTTAGCATCTTTATTTCCTAAAAATATTTCCTCATCTGTTTTAGATTTTATAATTTCATATTTTGAGAAAATAAAGAAAATACATATAATTATGAATTTGGTAAAATTGTGCTTCATTTTTTACTTACCACTATATCTAGTATAATTATAAAAATTAATACCTTTATGAGCAAGGCTTATTTTTTTGTTATTCAAATAATGTTTTATTAAGTTTTTTTAAGGCCGTATTAACATTACTTTCCTTAAATTTATTAATTAGCTTAGATTGATTTTTTTTATCTATTTTTTTAACAATTTTACTTCCCTTATAATATGTATCTTTAATGTCAAAATCTTGCACTATGCTAATTTTATTAATTGCTTTATATCCAAAATATTGATTCAGTTTCTCAATTATTTCTTCGTTTTTAAATTCTATTTCCATTGATCTACCACGTTTAGTTTTTAAAAAAATTATTCCATTTGAATTTTTTATATTTGAAAAAATAATTTTTGTAGGCCAACAAAATTTTGCAATATTATCTCCGATAATTTCTCTCCATTTTTTTATTAAAGAAATTTCAATAAAATTTTTTTCTTTTATATTTTTATCTACAATTCTAGGTAAAGTATTCCCAATTTTTTTAAAATAACTTTGCTTTCTTTCTTTCATAAACTTAATTTTTTTTAAAATTTATACTTCGTGTATAATATCAAAAAACATGTCAAATTTAACAGATAACTTATTAAAGTGGTATAGCAAAAATAAAAGAAAACTTCCATGGAGAATAAAAAAAAATATTAGAAATCCTTATTATGTCTGGATAAGCGAAATAATGTTACAACAAACAAATGTAAGCACTGTTATTAATTATTACAAAAAATTTATTTCTAATTGGCCAACTATTTATTCTTTATCTAAAGCAAAATTAGATACAATTTTATTTACATGGCAAGGACTAGGATATTACAACAGAGCAACTAACTTACATAAAACTGCAAAAATAATATGTAGTAAACATAATGGTAAAATACCAAAGACATATGATGCTTTAATTCAACTACCAGGAATAGGAGAATATACAGCTAATGCTATTATGGCCATAGCATATAACAAAAAAAAAATCGGTATTGATGTTAATATTAGTAGAATTATTTCTAGACTATATAACTTGAATTCAAATGATAATAAAGAAATAACTAAAAGGGTTTATAAATTATTACCAATAAATAAATGCAGTAATTTTATGCAAGCATTGATGGATGTTGGTGCAAAAATATGTAAAAAAAAAAATGTTAACTGTTTAATATGTCCATTAAAAAAAAATTGTAATTTCTATAACAAAAAAAGAGAAATAAACTTTGATATTCTAAAAAATAAAAAAAAGAAATTTCTATTTGTTTATTTAATAAAGTACAAGAATCTGATAATTTTAAAGAAAAGAAAAAACACCAAATTCCTTTCTGGCTTGATGGAGATTCCAAATAATTTATTAAATAATAAAACTTCCGTGAAAACAGCAAAAGAAAAAGCACCGTTAAAACTTGATTGGAAAATTATTCCGGGAAAACTATATTCAAAGATTAGTAATTTTGAATTAGAAATTAAAATTCTAGAAGCGCAAGTAAAAGAGAAATTTTTTTTAAAAAATACTGTGTGGGTTAATAAAGGTGAAATACAAAAAATACCAATTTCAACTTTAATGAAAAATGTTTTATACTATCTAAATCCCGCTTAATTCTGATCTAATTTTTTCTCTTAAAATATCTATACTTATAGAATCTTTTTTTTCATATTTATACCAAAATGTCCACCCATTGCATGAAGGTAAATTAAGCAAATTAGCAGCAACACTATGTATAGATCCTTTAAAGTTTTCAGAAATAATTGATCCATCAATTCTAACTTTTGCATGCCATTTTTTTTTTAAATCATGAAGAATATCCCCTGGTTCTATTAAGTTTAATTCTATCAATCTTCCAAAAGGTATTCTTTTTTGCTGTTTGTTTTCATTTGTTTTTAGCATCTTTATATCTGTTAATGGTTTAACCAAATCAATTCTTTCTTTAGCAAATTTTATATATTTTTTTTTATTTTCTATACCTATAAATTTTCTATTATATTTTTTGGACACAGCACCTATAGTTCCTGTACCAAAAAAAGGATCCAAAATAACATCTCCAGGATTAGTTACAGATAAAAGAATTCTTGTAATAAGTGCTTCTGGTTTTTGAGTAGGATGTACTTTTTTACCATTATGCTTTAATCTTTCTGACCCATTACAGATTGGAAAAAACCAGTCACTTCGCATTTGAAGGTTGTCATTAAGTGATTTCATAAGATTGTAGTTAAATGTATATTTAGAATTTTTATTTTTAGAACACCAAATTAAAGTTTCATGTGCATTTGAAAATCTTGTACCTCTAAAATTTGGCATTGGATTGGTTTTAATCCAAATAATATCATTTAAAATCCAAAAATCTAAATCTTGCAAAATTTTTCCAACTCTAAATATATTATGATATGATCCAATAACCCAGATGGTTCCATCATCTTTTAAAATTCTTTTAGCAGCATTAATCCATTTTCTTGTAAAATCATCATATTCACCAAAGTTTTTAAATTTGTCCCAGCTTTCCCTAACACCATTTACATTTGTATGATCTGGTCTTTTTAAATTTTTTTCTAGTTGTAGATTATAAGGGGGATCTGCAAATATTAAATCTACTGATTTTGGCGGTAATTTTTTCATTTTTTCTAAACAATTACCTGAGTATATTTTATTAGCAATAAAACTTTTGGCCTTCATTTTGATCCCTTCTCTTTTTTTTTTATTTATTTTATCATTTTTGTGATTGGTTTAAAAGATTTTCTATGATGAGGAGTTATACCAAGTAATTTTATCTTATCAATATGTAATTTTGTTCCATAACCTGAATTTTCATTCCAAAAAAAATCAGGGTATTTATAAGATAATTTTTTCATTAAATTATCTCTTATAACTTTAGCAATGATTGATGCAGATGCAATAGATATAGATTTATTATCACCATTTTTTAATGCTTTAACATTTGCTTTAATTTTTGGAACATTAATTCCATCAACTAATACAAAATCAGCTCTAATTTTTAGAGATATATATGCTCTTTCCATAGCAATTAAGGAAGCCTGGAGAATGTTCATTTCTTCAATTTCTTTAACACTAGCCGCACCCACACCAAATGAAATAATATTTATTAATATTTTATAAAGTTTTTTTCTAATTTTTTTTGATACTTTTTTTGAATCGTTAATTTTAATTATTTCAGGATAATTTCTTAAAAAATTTTTCCATAAAGATCTGTTAATATATACTGCAGCAGCAATAACAGGTCCAGCAAGAGGGCCTCTTCCTACTTCGTCGATTCCAACAACAATATTTCCAAATTTTTCTTCTATATCAAAATTCATTATTTTAATTTTGGAAGAATTTGAACTAAATTACATGGTTTAAAAGTTGAATCTAACTGATATTTTATAATATTATCCCATGCATCTTTACATGCAGAAGGTGAGCCGGGTAATGAAAATAAATACTTACCATTAGAAATTCCAGCACATGCTCTTGATTGTATTGTTGAAGTTTTGATTTTTTTATAACTCAGCATTCTAAAAACCTCACCAAATCCTGGAATATCTTTATCGAAAATAGATTTAAATACTTCAGGAGTTATATCTTTTTTAGTTAAACCTGTCCCACCAGTAGCTATTATTACATTTATATTATTTTTTTTTAACCAAACATTTAGAATATTTTTTATTTCCATTTTGTTGTCTTTGCATATTTTTTTGTCAAATAAATTATGATGAGAATCTAAAATTTTATTTTTTAATACTTCACCTGATTTATCAGTTTTAGGATTTCTAGTGTCAGATACTGTAAGAATTACTATATTTAATTTTTTTTTCATGTTTCAATTTGTAAATTTGTTATTTTTTCTTTCACTTTTTTCAAATCTTCCCACGCAAATTTTTTTTTGTGTGGAGATCTTAATAAATAGCTTGGGTGGAAAATACAAGTTGTAAATATTTTTTTTTTTAAAAAAGAGTTATTATAATTAAACCATTTACCATGGTTTTTAGTTATACCATCTTTTAATTTTAGTAAAGATTTTGATGCAACATTTCCAAAAAGTAAAAGTATTTTTGGTTTTATTATAGAAATATGCTCTTCAACATAAGGAAGAAAGAAATTAATTTCATTTTCAGTAGGGGGTCTGTTATTTGGGGGTCTCCAAGGAATAATATTAGTTATGTAGGTATTTTTTTTTCTGTCAAGTCCGATAGCATTAATCATTTGATCAAGTTTTTTCCCCGCGGCTCCTACAAATGGTTTTCCAAGCTTGTCTTCTTCATATCCAGGAGCTTCTCCAATAATCATAATATCTGATTTTAAAAAACCATCATAAAATACAAAATTTTTTGCTTTTATTTTTAATTCACAATCTAAATTAATAATTTTTTTTTTTAATTTTTTTAATTTATTTTCCAATAGTTTTTCTTGATTTTCAGCATAAAAATGATTTTTAAATCTTACTCTTGGCTTATTTTGAATGTGAGATTCAATACCTAATGATTTATAATAATTTAGTATTGCTAAAGAACTTTTTCTAATACTCGACATTTTTTTTTAATGTTGAAATTTTTTGTTATGCTATGATACAACAATTTATTTATGACTAAAGAAACAAATTTGATAAATTATTTAATTTTTTTTATATTTTTATCTATATGACTAGAGAATCAATGAATTTTGATGTTTTAATAATTGGAGCTGGACCCTCCGGACTTTCTGCAGGTATTAAACTTGCTCAATTATCAAAAAAAAATAATAAAGAATTAAACATTGGTATTGTTGAAAAAGGCTCAGAAGTTGGCGCTCATATATTATCTGGAGCAGTTTTAGAAACAAAATCATTAGATGAATTAATTCCTGATTGGAAAAGCAAAGATTCTCCTGTTAAAACCGAAGCAGTAAAAGATGATTTCTTATTATTAACAAAAAATAAATTTTTTAAATTACCAACCCCACCACAAATGAAAAATAAAGGAAACTATATTATTAGTTTAGGAAATTTTTCTAGATGGTTGGCTAAACAAGCAGAAGAATTAGGGGTAAATATTTTCCCTGGTTTTGCTGCTTCAGAAATTCTTTATGATGATAAAATAAATAAAGTCACTGGTATAAGAACAGGAGACCAAGGAATCGACAAAGAAGGAAAACAATTAGAAAATTTTCAACAAGGCTATGATCTTTTTGCTAAACAAACAATTTTTGCTGAAGGGTGTCATGGATCTTTAACAAAGGAATTAATTAATAAATATAATTTAAGAAATAATTCAAATCCTCAAACGTATGGTATAGGTTTAAAAGAATTATGGGAGATAAATCCAAAAAATCATAAATTAGGAGAAGTAATTCATTCTGTAGGATGGCCTTTAGATAAACAAACATACGGTGGTTCTTTTCTTTATTATTTAGAAAATAATCAAGTTTCAGTAGGTTTTGTTATAGGTTTAGACTATAAAAATCCACATTTAAGCCCATTTGATGAATTTCAAAGATTTAAAACACATCCAAAAATAAAAAAAATTTTTGATGGTGGTAAAAGAATTTCCTATGGAGCAAGAGCATTAAATGAAGGAGGTTTTCAATCAATTCCAAAATTGACTGTACCAGGCGGATTACTTGTAGGATGCACAGCGGGCTTTATGAATGTTCCAAAGATAAAAGGAACACACACTGCAATGAAATCAGGAATAATTGCTGCAGAAGAAATTTTTAAAAATATTTTTGATGCAAAAAATATAGAAATTAAAACTTATGAAGAAAAAATAAAGAAATCGTGGGTTTGGGATGAACTGTATAGAGTAAGAAATATAAGACCAGCCTTTTATTGGGGTTTTTGGCCTGGTTTAATATATAGTGCAATTGATACTTTTATTTTTAGAGGGAAGGCCCCGTGGACTTTGAAACACCACGATGATCATAAATCTTTAAAAAAAGCAAAAAAATCTAGAAAAATTGATTATCCAAAACCTGATGGGGTTATTACATTTGATAAATTGTCATCAGTTTTTATTTCGAATACTAATCATGCTGAAAATCAACCATGTCATTTACAATTAAAAGATAAAAATATTCCAATAGAATATAATCTAGAAGATTATGATGCACCTGAGCAAAGATATTGCCCTGCTGGTGTTTATGAAATAATTGATTCAGATAAGGATTCACCAAAATTACAAATTAATGCACAAAATTGCGTTCATTGTAAAACTTGCGATATAAAAGATCCAAGCCAAAATATAAATTGGGTTACTCCAGAAGGAGGAGGAGGACCAAGATATCCAAATATGTAGATTTTTATTTTTAAAATGAAAAAACTTTTTATTATAATTTTTTTTATCTTTTTCTATTCTAATAAATCTTTGTTAGCGATAGATTTTGGCAATTATCTAGCTGGCGAAAGTGCATTAATTAACGAAGATAACAAGAAAGCTATATATCATTTTAAAAAAGCAATTGATTTAAACCAGCTTGATACAAAATTTGATCAGGATATAGCTGAAAAACTATGTAATTTATATCTTTTAGAAGGTGATATAGAAAATTGTATTTTATTAGGAAAAAAAATTGAAAAAAACCTCGTCGCTGGAACTATTAACAATTCAAACATTTTGATGGCATTAGTTGTTAGTGATATAAAAAAAAAGAAATTTGATTCTGCTCTAAATAGATTAAAAAAAATAAAAAAAAGTTCCTATGAAAGATTTTCAATTCCTATTATTGAAGCCTGGCTGATTGCTGAAAAAACAAAAAATTTTAATAAAGCAAAAAAAAAATTAGATGAATTGAAAGAGGATTTTTCAATAAGTGTTTTAAGAAATCTTAATTTAGCTTTAATTTATGAATTTTTTAGTAAGAATGATGAAGCATTAATATATTATCAAAAAACTGTAAATTCTTTTACTCAGCCTTCATATAGATTAGTTGAAATTTCAGCAAATGCATTTGAAAGAAATGGAAATTTTGAAAAAGCAAAAGATATTTATCTTAAATTTTCAAAAGATTCTATTAATAATATATTAATTGAAAAATCATTAATAAGAATTAAAAAAAAGGAAGTTCCAAATAAATTAATTAATAATTTAGACGACGCCATTGCTGAATTGTTTTCCACAATTGCTTCAACTTTTAGTACTGATTTTACAAATAATTTTTCAATAATTTACTCACATTTTTCACTTTATCTAAAAAAGGATTTTGAAGTAGCACAACTTTATTTGGCTCAGCTATTAGAAAGTAATAAAAAATATCGTGAAGCAAATAATTTGTATGAAAAAATTAACCCATCATCAAACTTCTTTTGGCATTCAAAATTAAAAAAAGCAAGAAATTTAGAATTATTGGGTAATAGCAAAGACTCAATTTTAATTTTAAAAAAAATGTCAGATGAAAGACAAGATAGACATGATTCTTTAAAACTTCTTGGAGATATATATAGAAATCATAAGAAGTATAATGAAGCTGTAAAATTTTACAATAAGGCGGTGTCAAGAATAGAAGAAATAAACATAGACCATTGGAATTTACTTTATGCAAGAGGAATAGCATACGAAAGAAATAATCAATGGAAAAATGCAGAAAAAGATTTTTTAAAAGTTCTAGAATTAATCCCAGACCAACCTGATGTTTTAAATTATTTGGCTTATTCATGGATTGAGCAAAATTTTAATCTTGACCAAGCTAAAAAATTTATTCTTAAGGCTGTAGGTATACGCCCAAATGATCCATATTTTATCGATAGTTTAGGCTGGGCTTATTATAGTTTAAAAGAATATGGTAAAGCTGTAGAAGAACTTGAAAAAGCAATTAAATTAAAACCAACTGATCCGATAATTAACGATCATTTAGGAGATGCTTATTTAAAGATTAATAGAGATTTAGAGGCATTATATCAATGGAAGAAAGCAATACAATTTAAACCTGAGAATGATTTAGAGAAAAAAATAAAGAAGAAGATAAAAAAATATGATAATAATAATCAATTAGACCTTCTGTAAATTAATGTTAAGAGCAAAAACTTTTAAATGTAAAGCTTACGCTAAAATTAATTTGTTCCTTAATGTTTCTAATAAAACAAAGGATAATTTACATAAATTAAAAAGCCTAGTTTGTTTTATTAATCTTTATGATGAAATAGTAATATCTGAATGTAAAAAATTTTCTATTGAAATTAAAGGACCTTTTAAAAAGTTTATAAAAAAAAATATTATTAAAAAAACTTTTATTACTTTTTCAAATTTTTTAGGTTCAAACACTAATTATAAAATATCATTAAATAAAAAAATCCCAGTTTCTGCTGGTTTAGGTGGGGGTTCAGCGGATGCAGCAGCTGTTTTACAAGGCTTAAATTTTTTAAATAAAAGAAAAATAAAACAAAAAGATTTATTTAAAATTGCCATGAAAATTGGATCTGATGTGCCTGCATGTTTATATAATAAGAATGTTTTTTTTTCTGGTTATGGTCAAATTTTATCTAAAGCTCCAAAAATTCCACAATTTTCAGTATTGTTAATTAATCCACGTAAAGAACTTTCAACAAAAGTAGTTTTTAACATATATAAAAACAAAAAATTAATAAAAAGAAAAATTAATAATTTGGAATATAAAAACTTTTTTTCATGGATTTTAAAACAAAACAATGATTTACTGAAGTATTCTGAAAAACTTGTACCAGAAATTAATGAAATGCTTGTATTCTTAAGTTCTTCAAAAAATTGTTTTTTTTCAATAATGACCGGCAGCGGACCAACGGTTTTTGGTTTGTTTAAAAAAAAAATAGATGCAAATAAAGCAAACCTTTTATTAAAAAAGAAACACCCTAAATGGTGGTCAGGAGTTTATTCAATTAAAACTTAGTCTTTGAATAAATTTATTTTTTAATATATTTTATACTAATGCTTTTTAATTGGGGCGTCGCCAAGTGGTAAGGCACGAGTTTTTGGTACTCGCATTCGCAGGTTCGAATCCTGCCGCCCCAGCCATTAATTTAAAATCCAAATATTGTAAGTAAGTAAAGAAGCATATAAAACCCAAATAAAATATGGAATTAATAAATATCCTGCAGCTGTATTAATTTTTAAAAAATAAATTATATTAATTAAGATTAAAAGTATTAAAAATATTATTTCAAAAAATCCTAAATCAATTCTTTGAATGCCAAAAAAAAGATATGTCCAAAAAATATTAAAAAAAAGTTGCAACCAAAAAATCCTGATTCCTATAGTTCTATTTTTACTTGGTTTTTTTCTCCAAATTAACCAAATTGAGATCCCCATAAGGACGTAGAGTGTAGTCCAAACAGGGCCAAAAACCCAATCTGGAGGATTAAAACTTGGTTTATTTAATGTTTGATACCAGGTTTCAACTGAAGTAAATGTAAAATAACCGCCTAGACCATTACCAAAAATAAGGCATAGAAATATAAATAAAAACAACCAAAGAATATTCTTTTTATCTAAATTTTTTATCAATTGATATATTTCCGGATCCTTTAAGAAAAATTGCAAAAGTTATAACTCCCCACATTAATGGATATTCGTAGCCTTCTTTACTCCAAAAAAAACCATGAGGCAAATGATACAATACTGCAAAAGCCATAAAAGTCGTAACTGCCAAAGCGGCAATTCTTGTAAAAAAACCAAGTGCAATGCAAATTCCACCTAAGAATTCAGTAAAAGCAATTAAATAAGCTAAAAAAACTCCAGTAAACACTGGATTCGAATACTCTTTGTCTAAAAAATTAATAAAACCAGTTAATTCTCCATTTAATCCCTTATGTAGTTTTCCATAACCATGTGGTATTAATAGTATACCAGTTATAAATCTTATTATTGGATATGATAAATATTCTCCAATAGAATCTAAATTTCTTAAAAATGAGTTTATCATAAAATTTATTTTATTTTATAATTATAGTTTATTTCAGTTTAAACATGTTGAAGAAAAAAAAAAATATAATAAAAAAGTTTCCTATAAAAATCAAATCTAATGGAGAATGGTTATATCAGAACACTTTAATCAAAAAAAAGGCTTTAATAAAATTATTTTCATCAGTCTTAGTTGCGGATGGAAAAGGGAATTTTTATTTAGAAACTCCAGCAGAAAAAGGTAAAATTGAAGTTGAAGATTCACCTTTTATTATAATTTCTTTTGATATAAAAAGATTGAATAAAAATCAAGAAATTATATTTAAAACAAATATAGGTGAAGAAATTATTTTAGGTAAAAAGAATCCTTTGTTTTATAGAAAGTATAAAAAAAGTTTTGTTCCATATATTGTTATTAAAAAAAATATAAATGCTAAAATATTAAGATCAGTATATTACCAATTGGTTCATAAATTTATAAATAAAAATACAAAAAAGAAATTAAAAATTAAAAGTAAAGGATATGAATTTGCAATAAAATAAAAAGAATATGAATTCATTAAATATTAATAAATGGAAGTCAAATAAAAATATTAAATTTTTATTTAAAATTTTTAAAAAAAATAATGAGGAAACAAGATTTATTGGTGGGTGTGTAAGAGATTTAATTATAAAAAAAAAAGAAAGCTATGATGTCGATCTTGCAACAACACTAAAACCAAATGAAATAATTGAAGTATTAAAAAAAAAAAAAATAAAAGTAATAAAAAGTGGTTTTAGTCATGGAACAGTTATAGCAATCTTAAATAAAGAAAAGTTTGAAATTACGACTCTAAGAAAAGATATTAAAACAGATGGACGGCATGCCAAAGTAAAATTTACAAAAGATTGGTTTGTTGATTCAAATAGAAGAGATTTTACTGTAAATGCAATGTCATGTGACTTTAATGGAAATTTATATGATTACCATAATGGTTTAAAGGATTTAAAAGAAGGAAGAATTAAATTTATTGGAGATTCTAAAAAAAGAATTAAAGAAGACTTTTTAAGGATACTAAGATATTTTAGGTTTTATGCTTACTATGGAAAAAATAATATTGAAAAAAATCAAATAAATACCTTTAAAAATTTGTCATCAAATTTAAAAAAGTTATCAAGTGAAAGACTTTATTATGAATTTGAAAAGATTTTATTATCCAATAATGCTTATAAAGTTATCAAATTAATGCAAAATTCAGGAGTACTTAAATACATAATATTCGATAACAATTATATAGAAAGAATAAAATTTTTAAATAAACTTAACAAAATTAATTATTTAATAGATTTTAGCACCAGACTTGCAATTATTTTAAATAAAAAAAATCTGTTAAAAGTATCAAGGAATTTAAAATTATCTAAAACTGAAAATAACAAAATAAATAAAATTATTCAGCTAAATAAAAGTTTTAATTTTAAAGATTTTGAGAAGAATAAGAGGAAATATGTTTACTATTATGGCTATGAAATGCTTCAAAGCTTACTAATATATAATTTTTTTAAACTCACTTCTAATGCTAAAATAAAAAAATATTTAAAAATTATAGACTCAGTCAAAAATTTAAAAATACCAAATTTGCCAATATTTGGAAAAGATATAATTAGATTAGGTATTAAGCCAGGACCAGAAATTGGGAAATTGATAGAATTAATTGAAAGTTGGTGGATTTTAAATAATTTTAAACCTTCAAAAAAAGAATGTTTAAAAAAATTAGAAGAACTTATTTAGACCCATTTTGCTTTTGGCGGCATAGACATTAATATTGCTTCCGGATTGCCTCCGCTATTTAATCCAAATTTTGTTCCGCGATCGTACAACAAATTAAATTCTGCATATCTACCTCTTTTTATGAGTTGAACTTCTTTTTCCTTTTCTGTCCATTTTAGAAACATTTTTTTTTTAATAATTTCTTTAACTAGATCAGCGAAAGTTGTACCAACATCTTTAATAAACAAAAAATCCTTTTCCCATCCATCCATTTTGTAATCAAAAAATATACCTCCTATACCTCGAGATTCTCCCCTATGAGGTAAATAAAAATATTCATCACACCATTTTTTGTATTTTGGATAATATTTTTTATTATGCTTATCACACATTTTTTTTAATCTATTATGAAAAAAATTTTTTTCTTTATTATCTTTTAGACAGGGTGTTACATCCATACCTCCACCAAACCAATTTTTTTCTGTGCAAATAAATCTAGTATTAAAATGCATTGCCGGAACTTTTGGATTTTTTGGATGAAAAACAACAGAGACACCTGAGGACCAAAAACTATTATCTTTATTAGTCCCAGGAATTTCTTTTGCAAAGTTTTTAGGAAGTTTACCTTTTACGTTTGAGAATGCAACTCCACCTTTTTCTATCACACCCCCTGTAATTGTTCTAAATTCACCGTGTTTCCATTTTTTTTTTTTAAACTTACCATTAGAACCAAATTCTCTTTCCAGCTCCTCGGCATTATAACAAATCAAATTTTGTAATTTAATAAACCAATTTTTTGCTAAACGTTGAGATTCTTTTATGTTTTTATTAAAATCCATTTTAAAAGTTAGTATAAAGTTTAAATTGATTAATTTAAAAAAAAAAATAGTTTCATTATTATTATTTATTATATTTTATAGAATAATAAAACTTTTTATTAAAAATTAATGACACAGTCAAATAGTAGAACAAAATCTGAATTATCAAAAGATAGAAGAAGTTTTTTAAAATTAACAACAGCTTCAATGGCAGCCGTTGGTACGACTTTTGCAATTTGGCCATTTATTGATTCAATGAATCCATCTGCTGATGTTTTAGCTTTAGGATCAAAAGAATTTGACTTATCAAATATTACAAAAGGTTCTTCAAAAACTGTTAAATGGAGAGGAAAACCAATTTTTATAAAACATAGAACAAAGCAGGAAATTAATGAAGCAAGAAATGTTAAGCTAACTGAACTTAAAGATCCACAGAAAGATGAAGATAGAGTCATAAAACCTGAGTGGTTAATAGTTGTCGGGGTTTGTAGTCATTTAGGATGCATTCCACTAGGACAAAAAAAAACTGATGCAAAAGGTGATTTTAATGGATGGTTCTGCCCATGTCATGGATCTCACTATGATTCATCAGGTAGAGTTAGAAAAGGACCAGCTCCAAAAAATTTGCAAATTCCAAAATATAAATTTATAAATGAAAACAAAATAAAGGTAGGTTAAATGTCAAAAAAATTCAAAAATAAAACATTAGCATGGTTAGATTATAGACTCCCAGTTTTTGGCATCTTAAGAGAAGCATTAGTTGACCATCCAACGCCAAGAAATTTAAATTATTGGTGGAACTTTGGTTCATTGGCTGGAATCACCTTAATTATTATGATCGTTTCTGGTTTAGTATTATCAATGCATTACGTTCCACATGTTGATTTAGCATTTGATAGTGTGGAACATATTATGAGAGATGTTAATTATGGGTGGTTAATAAGATATATCCATAGCGTTGGTTCATCAATGTTTTTTTTAATAGTTTATATTCATATAGCCAGAGGATTGTATTACGGTTCATATAAATCTCCAAGAGAGGTCTTGTGGTGGCTAGGAATTATAATTTTTCTTTTGATGATTGCTACAGCTTTTTTAGGTTATACATTACCATGGGGTCAAATGAGTTTTTGGGGTGCAACAGTGATAACAAATTTATTTACTGCAATTCCCCTAGTCGGAGACAACGTTGTTACGTGGTTATTAGGGGGCTTTTCTATTGATAACCCAACATTAAATAGATTTTATTCATTTCATTATTTATTACCTTTTATAATTGTCGGCGTTGTATTTTTACATATTGTTGCATTACACAAAGTTGGTTCAAATAACCCAACAGGAATTGATTTAAATTTGAAAAAAGAAAAGATACCATTTCATCCATATTATACAATTAAAGATTTTTTTGGATTTGGAGTTTTTTTTATTATTTTTGGAATTTTTGTTTTTTTTCTTCCAAATTCATTGGGGCATCCTAATAATTATATACCGGCAGATCCACTTGTTACACCGGAACATATTGTTCCAGAATGGTATTTTTTACCTTTCTATGCAATTTTAAGAGCAATCCCATTTAAATTATTAGGCGTACTTGCAATGCTAGGATCAATTTTAATTTTATTCGTTTTACCATGGCTAGATACCTGCAAAGTTAAAAGTTGTAGATTTAGACCTATATATAAACAATTTTTTTGGATATTTATTTTCAATTTTATTGTTCTTGGGTGGGTTGGTTCAAAAGTTCCAGAAGGACATTATTTAATTATAAGTAGAATTTGCACTGGATATTATTTTACACATTTTTTAATTATTTTACCTGTTCTTGGAATGTTTGAAAAAACTTTGCCTGTTCCGTTAAATATTTTTGAAAAACAAAAGGTAAAAAAAAAATATAAATAGATGGCAAAGAAATTTTTTTATATAATATTTTCTTTTTTCCTTTTAATTCCAAATTTATTTGGTTTAACGTCTAGCGATCCTCAAATATCACTAAAAAAACAAAATTGGATTTTTGAAGGCTTATTTGGAAGATATGATAATTCTTCTTTACAAAGAGGATTACAAATCTATCAAGAAGTATGTTCAGCGTGCCATGGAATGAAAAGACTTCGTTTTAGAGAATTAAAAGATCTTGGATTTACAGATGTTCAAATCAAAAAATATGCAGAAACTTTTGAAATTTTGGATGGACCAAACGAACTTGGAGAAATGTTTTTTCGTCCTGGAGAACCGAGTGATACTTTTGTATCACCATTTAAAAATAAAGAAGAAGCTAAAGCAAGTTTTGGCGGAGCTTATCCTCCGGATTTATCATTGTTAACAAAAACTATGAAAAATGGTCCTGATTATATTTATTCATTGCTAACTGGATATGAAGAAACTCCTCCACAGGGTTTTGAATTAACAGATGGTCTTTATTATAATCCTTATCACGATGGAAAAGTTATAGCAATGCCACCTCCACTTTATGATAATGTTATTGAATATATTGATGGAACAGGTGCTAGCTTACACCAACTTTCTTATGATATAGTAATTTTTTTAAATTGGGCAGCAGAACCAGAATTACAAAAAAGAAAATCTCTAGGTTTAAAATTTTTACTTTTTTTAATTGTTCTTACTTTACTTCTTTACGTTACAATGAAAGAAATATGGTCGAAAATTGAGAAATAAAGGATGACAAAGAATTTTTTATTAGCATTTATTGGCGGCAGCGGAATTTATCAAATCGAAGAATTAAAAAATCCAAAATGGATAAAAGTTAATACCCCTTGGGGCCACCCATCAGATAGAATTCTAATGGGGGTAATTGATAATAATAAAGTTTTATTCCTACCAAGACACGGAAGGTCACACATATATAATCCAAGTGAAATAAATTATAGAGCAAATATTTATGCGTTAAAGAAGTTAGGTGCGACAGATATAATCTCGCTTTCGGCATGTGGTTCGTTAAAAGAAAATTTGTCACCTGGTACTTTTGTACTTGTTGATCAATTTATAGATAAAACTATTTCAAGAAAAAAAACATTTTTTGAGGAGGGAATAGTAGCGCATGTGCCAATGTCTGAACCAACAAGCAAATTTATAAGAGATGCATGTGCAAAAGTCTTAAAAAAATTAAAAATAAAATATCAAAATAAAGGAACGTATATTGCGATGGAAGGACCTCAATTTTCAACAAGAGCAGAGTCCAAAAGTTATAGAAAACAAAAAATCGATGTTATTGGTATGACTAATATGCCAGAAGCAAAATTAGCAAGAGAAGCTGAGATTAGATACGCGACAGTAGCAATGGTTACAGATTATGATTCTTGGCACAGTAAAAAAGCAGAAGTAGATATTGAACAAATTATTAAGATATTAAATAAAAATTCTAAAAATGCTAAATCTTTAGTCAAAAATATTGTTAATGTGCTTCCAAAATATATAAATAAAGTAAAAGACCCCGCAGAAAATATTTTAGATAAATCTATAATAACTCAAAAGAAAAATTGGAATAAAGAAATAAAAAAAAAATTGGGTGTTATTTTAAAAAGATATCTGGAGAAGAATTGAAAGTTAAAGGAAAAAATTATAAATCAATTTGGTTAGATAAAAAAGAATCTATAGTAGTTGTAATTGATCAAAGACAGTTACCGCATCAATTTAAACTTTTATACTTAAGAAATATAAAAGAAATAAAAAAAGCTATCAAGGAAATGATTGTAAGAGGTGCCCCGCTTATAGGTGTAACAGCGGCCTATGGAATATATTTATCTATGAAAAAAAATTCAAGTGATAAAAACCTAAATGCGTCTGTTAGTTATTTAAAAGATGCTAGACCAACGGCTATTAATTTGTCTTGGGCATTAGAATTTATGAAGAAAAAATTGATAGATGAACATCCATCAAATAGGGCTGATGTATCAAAGAAACTTGTTAAAAAAATTAGTAATGATGATATTGAATGCTGTAAAAAAATTGGGGAAAATGGGTTAAAAATAATTCTTGATATAAAAAAAAGAAAAAAAAATCAACCCATTAATATTTTAACTCATTGTAACGCTGGCTGGCTTGCCACAGTTGATTGGGGAACAGCATTATCACCAATTTTTTTAGCGCATAAAAAAAAAATAAAGATCCATGTTTGGGTTGATGAGACTAGACCAAGAAATCAAGGGTCATCCTTAACATCTTGGGAGCTTTTACAAGAAAAAATACCACATACAATCATTACTGATAATGCTGGTGGGCACATCATGCAACGTGGCATGGTAGATATGTGTATAACTGGATCAGATAGAACTACTGCTAATGGGGATGTTTGTAATAAGATAGGTACTTATTTAAAAGCGCTTTCAGCATATGATAATAAAATACCTTTTTATGTTGCTTTGCCATCAAACACTATCGATTTAAATTCAAAAAATTATTTAAAAGATGTGCCAATTGAACGGAGAAATTCAGATGAATTAACTCATATAACTGGTGTTAATTCTAAAGGAAAAAATATCAAAGTTAGAATTACTCCAAAAGGTAGTAAAGTTAGCAATTATTCATTTGATGTTACTCCCGCAAAATATATAACTCGTTTAATAACAGAAAAAGGAATACATAAACCATCAAAAACCGAAATTAAAAAAATTTTTTCTTAAAAATATGAATAAAAAAGAATTAGTTAAAACTACTAAATATTTAAATGGTAAAAATATAAATCGTGGTTCTTCAGGCAACCTAAGTTACAGAACAAATAATGGTTTTGTGATTACACCTTCATCGGTTCCAAATGATAAATTAAGTGAAAAAAGTTGTGTTCAAATGAACTTTGACGGAACTTATAAAAATAAATTAAAACCATCAACTGAGTGGCGAATACATAGAGATATATATAAAAAAAGGGGAGATGTATATGCAATAATACATACCCATCCCACATTTTCTACAGCTATTGCTTGTATGAATATAAATATACCTTCTTTCCATTACATGATTGCCGTAGCTGGAGGAGAGGACATTAAATGTGCAAAATATGCAACTTTTGGTACTGAACAACTTTCTAAAAATGTTATAAAAGCATTAGAAAATAGAAATGCATGTTTGATGGCAAACCACGGCTTAATTGTTGGAAGTAAGAATTTAAAAATTGCTTCAAAATTAACAGAAGAAATTGAAAATATATCAAAGCAATATTTGCAGATCCTAAAATCAGGAAAAAAACCTGTGATCTTGAGTAAGAAAGAAATGAAAAAAAATATAAAAAAAATTAAAGATTATAATTATGGTAAAATTTAAATTAAACATTAAATAAAAAATGAATTATATCTCCATCTTTTATTAAATATTCTTTACCTTCTTGCCTTATTTTGCCATTTAATTTTGCACCTTTTGAACCCCCGTATCTTATATAATCTTCATAAGATATTGTTTCAGCACAAATAAAACCTTTTTTAAAATCAGTATGTATAACAGCTGAAGCGTCTGGCGCAGTTGTTTTTTTTTTGATTGTCCAGGCTCTTGTTTCTTTTTCTCCTGCTGTAAAATATGTAATTAAGTTTAGTTTAATGTAAGATGATTTTATAATTCTATCTAGCCCAGAATTTTCCCATCCAAGGGAATTTAAGAATTCTTTTTTTTCCAACTCACTTTCTAATTGAGCAATTTGAGATTCTATTTCTGCAGATATAGAAATTATAACAGATTTATCATCATTTAAATTATTTTTTAAAAGATTTAAATATTTATTATCTTCTAATTTTTCTTTTTCACTCAGATTACAAAGAAATATTTTTGGTTTTGTAGAAATTAAATTAAAAGTTTTTAAAATCTTTTCCTCATCTTTATTAAAATTTAAATTTTTAAGTGATTTTTCAATTGTTAAACTTTTTATTATTTTTTCTAAGATTAAAATTTTTTCTTTATTTCCTTTATCTTTATCAACTTCCTTTTTTATTTTTTTTAGTTGTTCTTCAGCACTAACTAAATCTGACAAAATCAATTCATCTTCAACTATTTTCATATCTCTAACAGGATCTAAAAAATTTTCAACATGATCAATATCGGGATTCTCAAAAAATCTTATAACATGAAGAATTAAATCAACTTCTTTAATATGTGACAAAAATTTATTTCCTAATCCCTCACCTTTTGATGCGCCCTTTACTAATCCTGCTATATCAATAAAATTTAGTTGAGTAGCAATTATATTTTTTGAATTCTCAATTTTACCTATCTTAATAAGTCTATCATCAGGTACTTCAACTATAGCTTTGTTAGGTTCTATAGTACAAAAAGCGTAATTTGATGCTTTAGCATTTTGTGAATTAGTTAAAGCATTAAACAATGTTGATTTTCCAACATTTGGCAGCCCTACTATTCCACAAGAAAAACCCATTTTATTTTTCTGCTAGTTTGTTCATTAGTTTAGATATATCATTTGCATCAGAGCTTATTAAATATTGTAGGAACGAAGTTATCCTATTAATAGAAAATATTATTTCTTTTTCTTCTTTTTTTTCAAAATTTTCTAGAACAAATTTATTTACGCTTTTATTATTTTTAGGTCTATCAATTCCAATTCTTATTCTTTTATAATTTTTCCCTATTATTGAATCAATACTTTTTAAACCATTATGTCCTGCGTTGCCTCCTCCAATTTTTATTTTAATTTTTCCCAAAGGCAGATCTACATCATCATGAATTACTAGTAAGTTTTTTATATTAATTTTATAAAAATCAAGAAATTTTTTTATAGAAATTCCTGATAAATTCATGAATTCTTTTGGTTTTAAAACATAAATTTTTTCATTTAATATTTCCCCTTCAAACATATCACCAAATTTGTTTTTATTTTTTATTTTAAAATTATATTTTTTCGCAATCACATCTATTGTCATATGACCAATATTATGTCTATTTTTTTTGTATTTCGATCCTGGGTTCCCTAATCCAACTAAAAGGTACATTCTTTTTTTTTTATAAAATTTTTTTAATGATAATAAATTTATTTTTTAGGGTCTTCTTCTTTTTTAGATTCTTCTTTAGTTTCATCAGGCTTACTTTCTTCACCTTCTTTAGTTTCTGCACCTTCTGCAGTTTCCGTACTTTCTTCTCCTTCTTCTCCTTCTGTTTCAGGTTTCTCCTCTTCAACTGCCATAACTGTTGGTGCTGCAATAGTTGCTATAGTAAAATCTCTATCTGATATTTGAGTAACAACATCTTCTTGTAGTTTTATATCACTCATATGTACAACTGCCCCAACTTCTAACCCAGTTAAATCTACTTCTAATTTTTCAGGAATATTTTTAATTTTACAAATTAAATCAACTTCTCTTCTAACAGTATTCAAAACACCACCACCTTTTAAGCCAGGGGACTTTCCTTCATTAATAAAAATAATAGGGACAGAAATGTTTATTTTTGATTCATCATTTACTCTTAAAAAATCAATATGTAATGGTTTGTTATTTAAAGGATCTGTTTGAATTTCTCTTGCTAAAACTTTGATCTTTTTTTTATTTAAATTTAAACTAAAAACAGTTGAAAAAAAACTAGTTCTAGATAATTCTTTAACAATTTTTGGATAATCAATTGTTATATATGCTGGTTCTTTTTTATCTCCGTATATAATAGCTGGGATTTTCCCAGTATTCCTCAGTTGTTTACAATTACTTTTGCCAGTTTTATCTCTTGTAGCAATATCTAAATTAATTTCTTTCATTTTATTATATTAAAAAAGATAATTAGTTTATAATTAAATACATTAAAATTTCAACATTTTAATATATTTTTATTTAATCAAATAAAACAGAAACAGATTTTTCACAACTTATCCTTTTGATAGCATCGCTTAATAATTGTGCAATTGATAATATGTTTATTTTTACTGAGTTTTTTGTACCTTGTATTGGCTCAATACTATCTGTTACAACCAATCTTTTTATTGGAGTTTTTGAAATTCTTGCCAATGCTTTACTTGAAAAAACACCGTGCGTTATATATGCAGCAATATCGTTTGCACCCTTTTTTTTAATTGCTATAGCAGCATTACATAAAGTACCAGCGGAATCTACAATATCATCAATTATGATACATGTCTTGTTTTTTACATTTCCTATTATATTCATAACTTCTGATTTACCAGGCCCCGATCTTCTTTTATCCATAATTGCTATATCACTTTTTAATTGAGTAGCAATTTCCCTAGCTTTTGTTATCCCTCCTACATCAGGCGATATAAAAGTAATATCTTTTTTATAATTTTTTTTAATGTCTCTAATAAAAATTGGAGAACTATAGAGATTATCAGTAGGTATATCAAAAAACCCCTGAATTTGTCCTGCATGCAAATCTAAAGTTAAAACTCTATCTGCGCCAGCATTAGTTATTAAATTTGAAACAAGTTTTGCTGTTATTGGAGTTCTTGGCCCAGTTTTCCTATCTTGTCTGGCATAACCAAAATATGGGATCACAGCTGTTATTCTTTTTGCTGAACCTCTTTTAAGAGCATCAATTGTAATAAGTAATTCCATTAAATTATCATTTGCTGGATATGAAGTTGATTGTATAACAAACACATCTTCTCCTCTTACATTTTCAAGAATTTCAACAAAAATTTCCATATCAGGAAATCTTTTTATGATAGATTTGCATAATGGTTGCTTTAATTTCTTTGCTATAGATTCTGCTAAAGAAGTGTTACTGTTACATGTTACTATTTTCATTTATTTTTTAGCACCATTTATTGATATAATTGAAAGACATCTTCCATAATCTTTCTCTTTAGATATTAAAGATCTTCTATAACTAAAAAAGTTTTTTTTATCTTTAAATGTATCAAATGATTTAAAAAGAATTTTTTTTACACCACAATTTTTTATTTTTTCAACAATGTATGATTTTAAGTCAAAATTCATTTCATTTTTTTTTATTAAAAAAAATTCTTTATTTTGAGAGTTTTCAATAATAAATTTCCTAAAAAAATCATTATTAACTTTATAAGACTCTTTTCCTATACAAGGTCCTATACATGATATTATGTTGTTTAAATTTGATCCACATTCAAGCATTAATTTTATAGCATTTTTGATAATACCGTTTTTTGCTCCTCTCCAACCTGCATGAATCGCAGAAACAATTTTTTTTTTATAGTCAAAAAAAAAAATTGGCGCACAATCAGCTGTTAAGATTCCAAGGACAACTTTGTTTGATGTGGTTAATAATCCATCACTAACAATATTTTTATTAATTGATTTTTCATCTACTATTTTAATTTTGTTACTATGGATTTGATTAGGAATGATAAGATTTTTTTTATTTAGACCAATTTTGTTCAAAGCTATAATTCTATTTTTTAATACGCTTTTTTTTTTATCGTTACTATTTAATCCACAATTTAGTGATTTGTAAATTCCACCACTTACTCCTTTTTTTCTTGAAAAAAACACACATTTTATATTAGAGTACTTATTAATTTCTTTAAATATAAACATTAATTAAAAACCTATTAAATTATCTATTTTTTTATTATTAATTGAAATTACATTAAAAATTTTTCCCATTTTATTTTTGTTTATTAAAAAATCTAAACCCCTTTTTAATATTTCTTTTTGTCTACTATTTGCATTTTTAAGCAGAATTTCGGCTCTATATAAAATACCTAGATTCATAAGAAAATTTCTTTGAGTTATTGGCCCGTGACTTATTAGATTAAATTTTTTTGAAATTTGATTGATTAAATTAAAATTTACATGACTACTTATATCTGAATTTCCAATTTCTATTAATGGATTCACTATTTTTTGTTTTTTAATACTTTTTAGCGAATTCCCAAAATTTTCTTTTTTTGCGTAATCAATAATTAAACATGAACTTTCTGTTTTTTTTATTTTATTAAATAGATTCTCTAAAAAACTTATCATATTTAAAGGAATTTCAAATATAGAACCTTTTTTTATAGATTTAATATTTTTTGGTAAAAAATTTTCTAGTATTGTCGGATGATTTGAATAAGAAAAAAAAAAAAATTTTTTTTTTTTATCATAACTTATCATTCTTTCTCTCCAACCTATTTTTGTAAGTTGTATTTGTTTAATAGGTAAAGCATCAAAAAATTCATTTGCAATTAAAATAAATGGTATTTCTTGAATACTGTCTAAATCTTTAATCCATTTAATTTTTTTTAATATTTTTTTATTTATTTTTGATAAATTTTTTTTTTGAATTTTTTTTAAAAAAGGACTTATTTCAAAGAGATAAATCTTATTACATTTTTCAATAAATTTCGGGTCTAATTTAATTACCCTTAAAAAGTCTTTCATTAAAATTCCACTTCCAGGCCCTAGTTCAATTATATTAAATTTCTTTAGTTTATTCATTTTTTTCCAGCAATTTATACTCCAAAGAGCAAGAAGCTCTCCAAACATTTGACTAATTTCCGGTGATGTTATGTAATCTTTTTTTTCCCCAAATGGTAAATTGGTGTTGTAGTAACCAAATCTAGAATTTAGATTAGATTCTATAATGAAATCTGAAATACTAATAGGTCCAAAATTTAAGATTCTTTTTTTTAGAATTTGTTCTAAATTTTCCATTTATTTTTTGTTTAAAAAAAGAATAATTCCAATTATAAAAAAAAATATAGAATAAATTTGTCCTAAACTTAAATCAAAATATTGTAACCCTATATGAGGATCAGGTTCACGAAAATATTCACTAATAAATCTAAAGAAACTATAGAATATTAAAAAAAATGAAGATATAAGACCACTTTTATAAATGATTTTTTCTCTATTTTGTAAAAAGAATAAAATTAAAAATAAGATCAAACCTTCAAGAACCGCTTCATAAATTTGACTTGGATGTCTTGTATGATCGTCAATATGATTAAATATAATTCCAATTTTTTTTTCTGTTATTCTTCCAACTAATTCTCCATTAATAAAATTTGCAATTCTTCCAAAAAATAATCCTATAGGAGCCGCGCAAGCTACAAGGTCAGAAAAAATAAAAAAACTAATTTTATTTTTTAAACTAAAAAGAAGAGTACTTAATATTACACCTATTAAACCACCGTGAAATGCCATTCCTCCTTTCCATACTTTGATGATTTCTGAAGGGTTATAAAAATAATAATTAGGGTTATAAAATATAATATAACCAATTCTTCCTCCTATTATTACTCCAAAAATAGTAAAAAAGAAAAAATCATTTATTAAATCATTGCTTAAATTTAAATTATTCTTTAAATTTAAATGTTTTATATATTGAATGCCTAGAATGAATCCAATTATATAAGCCATTGAGTACCATCTTATTACTAAAGGACCTATTGAAAAAATAACTGGATCTATATTAGGGAATGTAATTTTAAATCTCCATTATTAATAATTTTATTTATTTTCTTTTACAAATAATTTTATTCCATCTTCTATATTTTTAAATTTTTTTTTATATCCATGTTTTCTTAATTTATTAAGATTAGCTTTAGTAAAGTATTGATAATGTTTCTTTACATTTTCAGGAGTATTTATGTAATTTATTTTTTCTTTTTTATTTAATTCCTTAAATAAAATTCTTGTTGCATCTAAAAAAGTCCTCGGATTACCAGTTCCTACATTGAATAATCCTGATATTTTTTTATTTTTATAGAACCATAAAATAACATTTACGCAGTCATCAACATGTATAAAATCTCTTTTTTGTTCTCCATCATTAAAATTTTTATTATGAGATTTAAAAAGTTTTATATTTCTATTTCTTTTAATTAATGGAGTTAAATAAGAAATAATACTCATTTGTTTTTTCTTATGTCTTTCATTGTTCCCATAAACATTAAAAAATTTTAATCCAACCCATTGAACTGGTAATTCTTCTTTTTTTTTTTCTGAAATATATAAATCAAAAAGATTTTTAGTTTTTCCATACAAATTTAATGGTTTTAATTTACTTAAATATTTATAGTTTTCATTATCTTTAAAACCATTAGACCCATTACCGTATGTAGATGCACTAGATGCGTAAATAAGTCCTGTTTTATTTTTTGTACAAAATTCTAAAATTTTAATCGAATATTCTAAATTATTTTTTATAAGCCTAGAATAATTTGTTGAGGTTGTTGTAGAAATTGCTCCTAGATGAAAAATATAATTTATTTTTTTTTTATTTTTTTCTAAAAAATGAAAAAAGTTTGAGGGAAAAACAATTTTATTATATTTTGCTTTTTTTAAATAATTTTTTTTTAGTACAGAATTTGCTTTATCACATATTATTATGTTATTTTCATTTCTTCTGTTTAATTCATAAACAAGATTTGATCCTATAAAACCTGCGCCACCTGTAACAATTATCATATTTTTTACAAAATAATAACTTTGATAATTAATAATTATATAAATTGCACTTTAATTAAAGATAAAAAAACTTGTACAAAAAAAAGTATTTATACTCTACAATATATAGTATAAATATATATATTATATACATTATGTGTTAAAAATGACCTCTTATTATACTGAATTAACTGATTCGAAATTTCATCCAATTAACGTACTAGAAGAAATAATAATTTCAAAAAATTGGGTATTTGAAAGACCAATTGAAGATGAAATTTATATAGAAGTTCCAACAAAATATTCCAACTTAATAATTCAAGTAATTTGGCTTAAAAATCAAAGCAGAATTGAGATTAGGTCCTTTTTTTACAATAAAATGGATTTTTCTGATAATGTAGAAATTTACAAGTTACTAAATCTTATAAATAATAAAATTGATTACGGACATTTTATTATTGACGAAAATAAACATCCTAGTTTCAAAAATTCAATAATTGTTAAAGACCACAAAAATATAAAATTTGATTTGTTAAGGGAAGTTTTAAATTATGCCATTCTAGAAAGTGAAAGATTTTTTCCTATTCTTCAACTAGTACTTTGGGGGGGGAAGAAAGCAGAAGAAGCAATTTTGTTTTTTGATTTTAAAACTGAAGGTAGAGCCTAATTGAGAGATGAAGTACTTATCATCGGCTGTGGAGAAATTGGGACATCGTTAATTGATGGTTGGTTAAATAAAAAAAAAAAATTCTATACAAAAATTTTCCGTATAAATATTTTAGAAAAAAGTTTAAAAAAAAAAAAATTCCTTAAACAAAAATATGGAAAAAAGGTTTATTTTCTTGAAATAAATAATTTAAGAAAATTAAAAAAAAAATTTAAATATGTTTTTTTATCTTTTAAACCTAAGGATTTAAATCCTGATCTAGATTTATATAAAAATTTATTCGATCATAATACAATATTTTATTCTGTTCTTGCTGGAAAACAATTATTAGATATCAAATATTTTTTTCCTATAAATAAAAATATAATACGTTTAATGCTTAACGTTCCCGTTTCAGTCAATATGGGTACAATAATATTTAACTCGTTAAAAAAAAAAGTAACTACAAGTGAATTATTCTTACTTAAAATAGTTGGAAAAGTTTATGAATTAAAAAATGAAAAATTTTTTGATTTAATTACAGCAATAGTAGGTAGCGGTCCAGCTTTCTTTTATTATTTGCTTGAAGCAATGCAAAAAACAGCAATATCTCATGGTTTAAATAAGTCATTTTCGAAACAAATTTTAAAAGAAACATATATAGGAACTGCAAAAATTATTAATGACTTCGAGAACAATTTTGAGGAACTTCGAAAAAACGTAACTAGTAAAGGAGGAACAACTGAAGCAGCTATTAACTGTCTTAAAAAAAATAATTTTCAAAAAACAATTCTTAATTCTATAAATGATTCAATAAAAAAAGCTAAAACTTTAAGTTCAAAAAAAGTAAAATGATTTTTTAATCATATAAAATTTAAAATGTATAAAGTAAAAAAAAAAGTTGAAGAAGTTTTGTTAGAAATATTATTAAAAAAAGATTTTAATAAAATAGAAATTGCTGAAATACAGAAAAGAGCAGGAATTCCAACAAAAAAATTTTTTCAATTATTTAAAACAAAAGAAGAAATAATGATTTCTTTTTTTAAAAGAATTGATCAAATTTTAGAAAAAAAAATCAAAGGAATCAATTTGGGAAATAATATCAAAGATAATTTATTTGAAATATTCATGACAAGATTTGATTTACTTTACCCATATAAAAAAAATTTAAATAACTTTTATTTATCTTTTAAAAAAAATCCCGATCTATTTATGAAATTATATAAAAATTTTTTTAGAAGTATGGAGAACATTTTGAAATTAAGTCAAATTAATTTAGATCCACTGAAAAAAAATCTAAAAATATTTATTTTTTCTTTTTTATATTTATCAATTATTTATGAATGGTTTAAGGAAAATTCTAAAAAAAATGAAAAAGTTATGTCTATATTAGATCATAGGCTTTCTTTAATTGAAAATATCCTTATATAGGTAGATAAATTTTTGCCCTTAAACCGCCCAAATGCGATTTTTCTAAAAAAAGATTTCCGCCATGATTATTAATAATATCTACAGCTATTGTTATACCTAGCCCTATACCTCCTGTATCTCTATTTCTTGAATGTTCAACTCTATAAAATGGTTGTAAAACTTTCTCCCTTTCTTTTTTTGGAATTCCTGGGCCATCATCATCTATAATTATTTCAACATAATTATTTTTTTTATTACAAGTAATCTCTATTTTTGTACTAAATTTTAAGCTATTTGATAGTAAATTATTAATGCATCTTTTTATAGAATTTAATTTAATTGATATATTAATTTTTTTACTATTATTAAAAAAAATATTTTTTTTTGAATATCTTTTTTTTATTAAATTAAGTAAATTTACAATATTAACTTTTTGCATTTTTTCTTTTTCTTCACCTTTTGCATATTTTAAATATTCTTCAACCATTTCTTCCATTTCTACTAAATCTTTTTTTAAACCACTTTTATCTAATTTGTGTAATTCTAGATTTAATTTCATTCTTGTTAAAATTGTCCTAATATCATGTGATATTGAAGAAAACATTTTATTTCTTTGAGTTATTGAATTTTCAATTCTTTCTTTCATTATTTTAAATGCGCGAGATACTCTTCTAACTTCTCTAGCCCCTGTTGGTTTAAAATTTTCAATGTTTTTCCCTTTTCCAAATCTATCTACTGCAATAGCCAATTTACGTATTGGTTTAATTTGATTTCTAAGAAATAATAAAGCTACGATAAATAATATTATTGATGCACTTATCATCCATAAAATAAAAATATATGTAGTAGAACTATAAATTCTTTTTTTATTAGCACGGAATTCAAGAACACCATTATCCACTTCAACCATTACAGTTATTAGTTTTTTTTTGTCATTTATAGCTAAAATAAATTTTTTACCTAAAGGATCTAAACTTTTCATTAAATATTTTTCAAGGTCTATTTGTCTTTTCTTATGCTCATCAAAACTTAATCTTTTATTTTTATTAAAAAAAGTTTGTAGTTGTAATTTTTGAGAAACGTTATTTAAGACCCATTCTAGATTTTCTTTTGATTTATTTTTTTCAAAAGATTGAACGATTAAAGTGATATCATTAACAAAATCAATAGTTCTATGTCTTATTATTGTATCCCAATGCCTATTGTAAAATATTAGTGTAATTATTATTTGCAAAATAATTAGAGGAACTATTAAAATTAACACTGACCTTCCTAAAAGAGTTTGAGGTAAAAATTTTTTTATCATAATATTTTTATATTTTTTGTTTTAATTTTATTCAATTTTAAGTACGTACCCACTCCCTCTAACAGTTTGTATGTATGTTGGGAATTTTTTATTATTTTCAATTTTATTTCGTAGCCTAGTAATTTGCACGTCTAGAGCTCTACTAGTATTAGGTATATTTAAAATTTTCGACAAACTATATCTGAATATAGGTTTTCCTTCATTTTTCGCTAAAATACATAATAATTTTACTTCACTAGAAGTAAGAATAAATATTTTTCCATTTTTTTTTAATATTTCATTTTTTAAATTAAAGGAATATGGGCCAAATTTAACAATTTTTGTTTTTTGTATACTATATTTATTTTTTTGTATTAGATTTCTCATTCTTAAAAGTAATTCTTTTGGTTCGAATGGTTTAGTTAAATAATCACTTGCACCAATTTCAAGGCCTTTAATTCTATCTTCAGGATTGCCTAAAGCGCTTAACAGAAGTATAGGTGTTTTAAAATTGTTTGTTTTTAACGAGTCTGTTAGTTTTAACCCAGACTCACCTGGCATCATAATATCAAGAATAATGAGATCGAATTCAATATTCTCAATTTTTTCTCTTGCCCTTAAAGCATTATTAGCAACACTTACCCTAAAATTATTTTTAATTAGATAATCATTAATCAACTGTAAAATTCTCTTATCATCATCTACAATTAATATGTGAGGTAAATCTAGTTTCATATTTTTTTTCTTAATATTCCTTTAGAAGTTTTACTTATTAAGTTTATTAAAATTTTTTTAAATCCATTTATAGAATCTTTACCAGCATTCTTATATGCATTAGCAATATTATTTATTTGTTTCTCTGTAAGTTTTTTTTCTATTTTTATGCCTTTTTTTGTTAAATAAATATTTTTGTTTCTTTTATCTTTTTTTGATTGTTTTAATATAATTATTTCATCATTTTTAAGTTTATTAATTATTTTTGATAAACTTTGTTTTTTTATATCTAAAATTATAAGTAAATCTTTAATTGTTAAATAATAATTATTTGAAGCTAGAAAGATAACTGCAAAATGCGTTTTGTTATAACCAAATTTCTTTAATAAGAAACTAATATTTCTATCAAAATCCTTTATTGTAAAAAATAATAATTCAAATGCTATTTTAAGTTCCTTATTTTTTAGGAATAATGGACTGTAAATATTATTTAAATTTGTCATTCTTTATTTATAAATATGTTTTATATTTAAATATTATTTTAATAAAAAAAAATTTTTTTATTTTTTTTAATTTATAAAAATGACAAAAAAAAAAATTTTTGATAACAGACCAGGGTACATTTGGTTTGATGGAGAATTTGTAAAGTGGAATAAAGCTAAAATACATATTTTAAGTCATGGCTTACACTACGCAAGCTGTGTTTTTGAAGGTGCAAGAATATATAATGGAGAAATTTTTAAACTTAAGCAACATACAAAAAGATTATTTCTTTCCGCAAAAATTTTAGGTTTTAAATTGCCTTATTCAGAAAAAGAAATAAATAAAGCATGTAAAAAAATAATAAAAAAACAAAATATAAAAAATGGGTATTTACGACCCTTTGCTTGGAGAGGAAGTGAAATGATGGCCATATCAGCACAAAATACGACTATACACGTTGCAATAGCTACATGGGAAATGAGTACTTATTTTGATAAAAGAAAAAAATTTAAAGGTATTAGGCTCCAAACGTCAAAATGGATGAGACCTCCATCTAATTCAGCACCTACACAAGCCAAAGCAGCAGGATTATATATGATATGTACTTTAAGCAAACATATTGCCGAAAAAAAAGGCTTTGATGACTCTTTAATGTTAGATTCAAGTGGGTATGTAGCAGAATCTACAGGTGCAAATATTTTTTTTGTAAAAAATAACAAATTGTATACACCAGTGGCTGATTGTTTTTTAAATGGTATAACAAGACAAACGGTTATTGAAGTAGCAAAAAAAAATGATATTAAAGTTATAGAAAAAAGAATCCTACCAAAAGAATTATTAAAAGCAGATGAAATTTTTTTAACAGGAACTGCTGTAGAAATTACACCAGTATCACAAATAGATAATAAAAAATTTAATGTAGGAGAAATTACAAAAAAACTTGTATCACTTTTTAGTGATTTAGTAGAAAAAAATTAACAATTTATTTTAATTTTTTTTTCATCCTTTTTTTTAGATTTTACAAATATTTTTTTATTCTTTAGTTGTTCAATTTTCCAAAAGGGAGCTTTAACTTTTAAATAGTCTATAATGAATTCGCATGCTTTAAACGCACTGTTACGATGCTGTGCTGCAGTTCCAACATATACAATATTTTCTCCAGGTTTAATTTTTCCATATCTATGAATTATAATACAGTTATTTAGTTTCCACTTTTTTGTTACATAAATTTCAATTTCTTTAATCTTTTTTTCTGTCATTCCTGGATAATGTTCAATTTCTATATATAGAATTTTTCCTGAATTATTTTTAGGTCTAGCAATTCCAATAAAATTTACAACTGCACCAATTTTTTTTTTTAATAATTTTTTATTTTCATCTGAGATATTAATTTTTTGCTTTTGAATTTTTATCATTTATCCTCCTGTGAAAGGTGGAAAAAAAGCTATTTCATCTTTATCCTTAATTTTACTGCTTTTATTAACAATTTGATGATTAATCGCACAACGAATACTTTTTGATTTTAAAAAAACTTTTCTATGTTTCATACTTTTTGCACTCAACCATTTAATTAAGTTATCAATATTTTTTATATTAGCCGGAGGCTTAACTTTTTCTTCTGAGGTTCCTAGAGTTTCTTTTAGCCAGGAGAAATAAATTATTTTCATATTAGTATTTCACTATATGGGACAAATCTTATTTTTGTTCCTTTTTTTAAATAAGTTAATTTTTCTGGAAGCTCTATCAAGCCATCTGTCTCCACTATTGAAGTGAAAACTCCTGATCCTGATTTAGGATAATTTTTTATTTTTATTTGGCCATTCAAATTTTTTGATATTATTACCCTTAAAAACTCTTTTCTTCCACTTTTCTTTTTAAAATTAAAATCCGTTGTAACAATAAAGTTTTTTTCTTTTGGCAATGAAAAACCAGATAATTTATTTATTGTAGGTAAAGCTATTTTTAAAAAAGTAATCATTACCGAGACAGGATTACCTGGAAGCCCAATAAATGGTTTTTTAAAAATATTACCGAGGGCAACTGGTCTTCCAGGTTTAATTGCTATATTCCAGAAATTTAGTGAACCACTTTTTTCTAGAACTTTTCTAACATAATCTTCTTCACCTACAGACATACCTCCCGTTGTTATAATTAAATCACATTCTTTGGATATTTTTTTTAAAGTATTTTTTATTAATTTTTCATTGTCCTTTTTTATACCATAGTCTTTTACTGAACAATTAATTGTCTCCAACAAATTTTTTAAACAATATCTATTTGAATCATAAATCCCGCTATTTGATTTTTTTGTTCCTGGCTCGTATAATTCATTTCCTGTTGTAAATATTCCTACAGTTAATTTTTCAAAGACGCCTATTTCTTTAATTCCTACTGACGCTATTAATGCAATGTCCTGAGCTTTTAATTTTGAACCTTTAGATAGAATTTTTTTCCCGTACTTAATATCCTCTCCTTTTTTTCTAATATTAGCACCCTTGAAAATTCCTGGTTTTAAAACAATTTGATTGTCAGTTGTATAACAATCTTCTTGCATAATGACAGTATCTGCTCCTTCAGGCACTTTTGCTCCAGTAAAAATTCTTGCAATTTCACCTGTTTTAATCTTTTTATTAAAATTTTGTCCTGCCGTAATTCTTCCAGCTAACTTTAAAGCAGTTTCCTTTTTTTTATTTAAATGTGAATATTTAAATGCATACCCATCCACTGCAGTATTATTAAAAGTAGGGACATTTAATTTTGATACAATATCTTTAGATAAAATTCTACCTAATGCTTGATCTAATTTTATTTTTTGAGTTTTTTTTATACACTTTATTCTTTTTTCCAAAATTGATACTGCTTTTTCTAATGAAATTTTTTTTTTATTATGTTTAAAACAGTCGTTTGATAATTGTGTCATTTTTTTAATTTTAAATATGTTTTATAATGTTGAAGTCCAGTAATAACAGTAACAAAAGCTGATAACCATATAAAAAATTTAATAAAACTTATTACAAATATAGTTAAATCACCTAATTTATAAGAATGTTGTCGAAATGCACTTGGATAGTCGTTGAAAATAAAGAAACTTATTAGGCTACCGATGGCTATCATTTGTATAAAAGTTTTATATTTTGATAATAGACTTACATCTATGCTTTTATTTTTATCTACTAAATTAAATCTTAACGATGAAATTATAATTTCTCTAATTATTATTATATAAAATGGAATAACAAGTAATCCAATTAAATTTTTTTCATAAACTATTATTAAAACACTCATTGTTATAATTAAAACTTTGTCAGCAATAGGATCCAAAGCTTTTCCAAAATTTGATTTAAAATTTTTTTTTCTAGCTAGATAGCCATCAAAAAAATCAGTTAGGCAAGCTAAAACAAATATTATTAGAATCCACAAATAGTTTGCAATCCCAAATAAGTAAATAAATAATGGGCAAGATAACAATCTTAAGATAGTAAGGATATTTGGTATACTTTTCATAGTTTAATTCTCATGAAAGAAATTATATATTTTATTTGCAACATTTTTATTAATTCCTTTTACTTTTTCAATTTCACTAACTTTAGCTAGTTTAATTTGTTTTGAAGATCCAAAATATTTTAACAAGTCTTTTTTTTTATTAGGTCCAATTCCTTCTATTTCATCTAATATTGATTTACTGATTTTTGATCTTCTAGCTCTGTGAGAAGTAATTGCAAACCTATGCGCTTCATCTCTTAGTCTTTGTAAAAAGAATAAAGTTTTATCATTAGTTTTAAATTTTATTTTTTTGTTTCCTTTAATATAAAAATTTTCATTTCCTTCATTTCTTTTTTCACCTTTAGCGATGGATATCAGATCTATTTTTTTTTCTAAATTAAGGCTATTTAATATATTTAATGCTGTACTTAAATGTCCTTTACCTCCATCAATAATTATTAAATCTGGAATAGAAATTATTTTAGAACTTTTTTCGAATCTTCTCTTAAGTACTTCGTAGATCATAGAATAGTCATCACTCTTTAAAACTATATCCTTTCTTTTAAATTTTTCTTTAATATTAAACTTTCTATAATTATTTTTTATAAATCCGTTTTTATTAAAAGAAACCATAGCTCCAACAGCAAATTCTCCAGAAATATGGCTTATATCATATATTTCTATTGTTTTTGGGATTCTTTTTAATTTGAAATCTTTCTTTAATTTTTGTAGATATAAAGCATTATTTCTTTCTTCATTAAATTTTCTATCTAATTCTTTCTCAGCATTCTTTTCAGCATCTTTCACAACAATTCTTTTTTGTCCTTTAAATGGTATTTCAATCTCAATTTTATATTCAGATTTTTTGTTTAATGCTTTTATCAAAAGATTTTTTTCCGGAATTTTTTTGTTAAGAAGTATTAGTTTAGTAACAATTTTGTCTGAGTAATATTGGCCTATAAATGATTGTAAAATATTTTCTTCTTTTTCATTTTTTTCATGAGAAGGAAAATAATATCTACCTCCAAGATTTTGACCATCTCTAAAATAAAAAATTTGAACACAAGCTTTATAATTTTTTTTTTTAATTGATATTATATCGGCGTTTTCAATAGAACTTATATTAATTGATTGTTTTTCTTGTATTTGATTTAATGCTCTTATCCTATCCCTTATACTAACCGCTTTTTCGTAAAGTTTTTTAGAGCTTAAATTTTCCATTTGACAATTTAAATCTGATTGAATTTTTTTATTTTTTCCTTTTAAAAATAAAATTGTTTGATTTGAAAGTTTTGAGTAATCTTTTACTTCAATTTTTTTTACACATGGAGCAGAACATTTTTTTATTTGGTATAATAAACAGGCTCTTGTTCTTGATTTAAAATAAGCATCTGAGCATGACCTGATTAAAAAAGCTTTTTGTAAAGAATTTATTGTTTTATTTACGACACCTGCTGAAGAGTATGGACCAAAATAAATGCCAATTTTTTTTTGTTTCCCCCTATGCTTTAAAATTTGAGGCCATTTATTTTTTGTTGTTATTAAAATGTAAGGTAATGACTTGTCATCTCTTAAAACAATATTAAATTTTGGTTTTTTTTTTTTTATTAAATTGCTTTCAAGCAAGAAAGCTTCTGCCTCAGTTTTAGTAATTATAGTTTCAATGTTATTTATTTGGTAGACCATTCTTTGTATCCTATTTGATAGTGATGAAGTTTTTTTATAACTTGAGATTCTTTTTTTTAAGTTTTTTGCTTTTCCAATATATAAAATTTCATTCTTTGAATTTAGATATTGATAAATTCCAGGCTTGTTAGAGATATTTGCTAATTTACTTTTTATAATATCTAAACCGTTCATTTAACTTAATATTTATAAAAATTTTATCTATTTATAATACTATTCACTTTTATTGTTGATAAAGTTGTGAATAAATCATCAATAATTATGAATTTTGGCTCATTTCCTTGTGTTTTGTTAGAATGATTAAAAAATAAGCATCATTCATTAACTATTTGATAATACTGTATAAATAAAAAGTCAAGTTATTTTTTTTTTTTTTCTTTTTTTATTTTATTCATAAACATTTAATTCGCAAAATATGTTGTGTAAAACTATTGTTTTTTTTTATTAAATTTTAAAACCGTTAATTAATTATACAGTTAACAAGCGCTATTCATCTATAATATTTTTATTATCAGCTTGAGCCCAACCTAAATGTTGTCCAGAATCAATATTGATTAATTGTCCTGTTAAAGAACCAGAATTTAAAATAAACAATACTGCTCTAGCTATTTCTTTAGGATCTATAGCTTTTTTTAAAGGAGTTTTCTTATATTGGTTTATAAATTGTTTATTTGTTTGCCTTTTACTGGGAAATGTTGGTCCAGGTCCAATAGCATTAACTTTTATTTTAGGTGCTAAAGCAAGAGCTAAAGTTTGCGTTAATGTCCAGAGCATAGATTTTGTTATTGTATAAGTTGTAAAGAAAGGAGTTAAATTAACTACTCTTTGGTCTACAATATTAATTATGTTACCAGATATTTTATTTGGTATATTTTTTACAAATTGTTTTATTAAAAAAATTGGAGCCCAAATATTCGTATTTAAATGGTAATCCCATTTTTTTTTTTCAATGTTATGAATACTATCTAATTCAAAAGTAGATGCATTATTTATTAAACAATTAATATTACCCATTTCTTTTTTTGCATTTATAAACAAGTTTTTAAGTTCTAAATCTTTAGATAAATCAGCCTTAATACAACATGACTTAACATTATAAGAAATTAATTTTTTATTTAGATTCAAAGCATTAATTTTAGATTTGTTATAATGAATTATGACATTCCAGCCACCTTTAGCGATGCATTCGCATATTGCTTTTCCAATTCTTTCCGAACCTCCGGTTACTAATGCTGTATTTTCCATATTTAATAAATTGAACTAATATATAAAATATAAATAAATAAAAAAATTAAACCCTCTAATCTCGTAATTTTTTTATCATTTGATAAAAAAATAATTAAGAGAATTGATGAAATAGCTAATAAAAAAACATCAATATTTTTTGTATTTTCTAGGATAGATGATGGCTCAATAATTTCAACAACACTTAGTATTACAAGAATATTATAGGTATTTGCACCTAATACAGTTCCTAAAGCAATTCCGTATACTTTTTTTATTGAAGCTATGATAGCGGTAATTAATTCTGGAAGAGAAGTTCCAACTGCAAGTAGAGATAATCCAATTACTCTTTCTGGAATTTTAAAGTACTGAGCTATTTGAATAGAGCCATCTATTAGATAGCGCGAACCAATTATTAGACCTGCAATACAAAAAATAATTTTAAAAATAATAAAAAAAATTGATTGTTTAATATTTTCTTTTTTATTAACATTTCTTTTTTCTAAAAGGATTCTTTCTCTAAAAAAATAAATAAAAAAAAACAACATTAATATTGCTAGGTAAAGAGTTACATTTTGTTCTAATTTAAAAAAGAGTATTGTTGCGGGGAAAAGAACAATTATAAAACTTACTTTTGCTTCAAAATTTATTAATTTTTTTACATCTATAAAATCAAGGCCCACTGGAGAAATAATAGCTGCTACACCCATTATTAAGAGTATATTTGCAATATTACTACCTATTAAATTACCTACAGCCATCCCCGGATGGGGCGGGGCTGACAATATTGATTTTATACTGGTAGCTAGTTCAGGCAATGTAGTACCAAATGCAATAATACAAGTTGCTATTATTAATTGAGAAATATTTAGTTTTTTTGCTAAATAAACAATATTTGTAATTAAATAATTTGCTCCTAATAGAAGAATAATTAGTCCTGAAAGTGTAAATAAAACTATGTTAATGTTCATTTAGTTATTTTTTTTGTTGTAATTAATTCTAAATCTCTTAATTTAATTTTTTTTATTTTATCTCTAATTTTTGCCGCTTGTTCAAATTCTAAGTTTGAAGCATGATCTAACATTTCTTTTTCTAAACCAGAAATATAAGATTTTATATCTTTTTTCTTAGATTCGTATTCTTGGTTATCTATCTTAACAGTGTAAGTATCTTTTTCATAAACTGATTTCAAAACATTATTTATATCTTTTTTGATACTTTGAGGAGTTATTCCATTTTTTTTGTTATAAGCTATTTGTTTTCTTCTTCTTCTATTAGTTTCATCTATTGCCTCAATTATACTTTTTGTTTTTTTATCTGCATAAAGAATTACTTTACTATCAATATTTCTAGCTGCCCTACCTATAGTTTGAATCAAAGATGTTTTGGAGCGTAAAAACCCTTCTTTATCTGCATCTAATATTGCAACTAAACCACATTCTGGGATATCCAAACCTTCTCTTAATAAATTAATTCCAATTAAAATATCAAACTTTCCAATTCTTAGTTCTCTTATAATTTCAATTCTTTCCAATGTATGAATGTCAGAATGTAAGTATCTAACTTTTAGATTTGTTTCTTCAAGATATTCAGTTAAATCCTCAGCCATTTTTTTTGTTAATGTTGTAACAAGAACTCTTTGAGATTTTTCAATACATTTTTTGCATTCATTCATTAAATCGTCAACTTGTGAAGAAGCAGCTTTTATTTCACATATCGGATCAGTTAAACCAGTTGGTCTTACAAGTTGTTCAATTAAAAATCCTTTTGATTTTTCTATTTCCCATTCCCCAGGTGTAGCTGACATAAACACAGTTTTAGGTCTCATTTTTTCCCATTCTTCAAATTTTAAAGGTCTATTATCCAAACAAGATGGCAATCGAAAACCGTATTCAGATAAATTTAATTTCCTTGAATGATCTCCTTTATACATTCCATGTAGTTGAGGTATTGATACATGACTTTCATCAACAAATATTAAAGAATCATTCGGAAGATATTCAAATAACGTAGGTGGCGGCTCCCCTTTTTTTCGACCTGTTAAATATCTTGAATAATTTTCAATTCCAGAACAACTTCCTGTTGCTTCAATTGTTTCAATATCAAAATTAGTTCTTTTCTCTATTCTTTCAGCTTCTAAAAATTTTTTTTCATTTTTAAAAAAATTTAATCTTCCTTCCAATTCAATTTTTATATTTTTAATCGCTATTTCTAAAGTTGGTTTTGGGGTTACATAATGACTATTAGGAAATATTTTAATAAAATTTAATTCATCATTTTTTTTTCCAGTTAAAGGATCTATAGAAGCAATTGCTTCAATTTTTTCACCAAAAAAAGATATTCTCCACGAACAATCATCATAATGGGATGGAAAAATATCAATTATATCACCTCTTACTCTAAAAGTACCTCTATAAAAATTAATATCATTTCTAATATATTGTAATTCTACAAGTTTAGTTATTAAGTGACTTCTTGTAATTATTTCACCTTTATTTAAAGAAAAAGTCATTGTCGAATATGTTTCGGGAGAACCTATACCATATATACAAGAAACACTTGCAACTATTATTACATCTTTTCTTTCAAATAAAGCTCTAGTCGCAGAATGTCGCATTCTATCAATTTGTTCATTTATTGATGATTCTTTTTCAATATATGTATCAGTTCTTGGTACATATGCTTCAGGTTGATAATAATCATAATAAGAAACAAAATATTCAACAGCATTTTTAGGAAATATTGATTTCATTTCAGAATATAATTGTGCAGCTAAAGTTTTATTTGGTGCTAAAATTAGAGCTGGTTTTTGAATTCTTTCTATAACATGAGCCATAGTAAAGGTTTTTCCTGAACCTGTTACGCCTAATAGAGTTTGGTTTTGATAATTTTTTGTTAAGTTTTCAGTAATTTTTTTAATTGCTTTGGGTTGATCACCTGAAGGTTTAAATGAACTTTTAATAAAGAATTTATTATTTTCTTTTTTTTCTAAATTTCTCATTATTTGTTAAAAAATTTTATTAATTAATTAATAAATAATTAAATTAAAATTAATACTATCTTTTTTTTTCAAAATTTATTATAGATTACATAGGATATTGTTATGAGTTTCTTTTCACAAAGAGTAGCTAGGATACAACCATCGCCAACTATATCTATAACTGCAAAAGCTAAAAAGTTAAAACAAGAAGGTAAGAAAATTATAGATTTTTCTGCAGGAGAACCTGATTTTGATACACCAAATAATGTAAAAAATGCAGCGATTAAAGCTATTAAAGATGGCCAAACAAAATATACTCCAGTTAATGGAACAAAAGAATTAAATGAAGCGATAATAAAAAAATTTAAAAGAGAAAATAATTTAATTTTTGAAACTGATGAAATTACCGTTGGGTGTGGTGGTAAACAAGTAATTTATAATGCTTTATTAGCTACTATTGAAAAAGGGGATGAAATTATTATACCTTCACCATTTTGGGTATCATATCCTGATATTACGCTTTTAGTCGAAGGCCATCCAATAGTTTTAGATTGTTCTTTAGAAAATAATTTTAAAATAAATCCTCAAGATTTAGAAAATAAAATTACGAACCGTACAAAATGGATAATTTTAAATTCCCCATCAAACCCAACTGGAACTGTATATAGTGAACTAGAATTACAGAATTTGGCAAAAATATTATTAAAACATCCTCATGTCTGGGTTATGAGTGATGATTTATATGAACATATTATTTTTGATAATTTAAAATTTAAAAACATTTTACAAGTTGATAACAAACTTAAATCAAGAACTTTAATTGTAAATGGTGTTTCAAAAGCTTATGCAATGACAGGTTGGAGATTAGGTTATGGAGCTGGACCGGAAAGATTAATAAAAGAAATTAGTAAGATTCAATCACAAAGTACAACACATACTTCTTCAATTTCCCAAGCAGCAGCAATTGAAGCATTAAATAATAGTCATGAGTTTATTAATAAAAATAAGAAAATATTCCAAGAAAGAAGGGATGTTGTTTTTTCTAAACTTAAAGAATTTTCCCAACTTCAAATTTTTTTGCCAAAAGGATCTTTCTATGTTTATGTATGCTGTAATGATTTAATAGGAAAAAAGAAAGACGACGGCAGTGAAATAAAAAACGATATTGATTTATCAGATTATTTGTTGGATGAAGGAGTTGCAGTAGTACCAGGGGAAGCTTTTGGGTGTTCAAATTTCTTTAGAATTTCTTTTGCAACATCAAATAAAAATATAGAGGAGGGTTGTAAAAAAATTATTTCTGCATGTAGAAAATTAAAATAAATTAACTTGCTATATACTTTTCTGCATCAAGAGCCGCCATACACCCCATACCCGCAGCAGTAACAGCTTGCCTATATATTTTATCAGTGACGTCTCCTGCTGCAAATACACCAGGTATATTTGTTTTTGTACTCCCAGATTTTGTTAAAATATAACCTTCCTTATCTAAATTTATTTTATTTTTAAAAATATTTGTTGCAGGGTCATGTCCAATTGCAATAAAAACTCCATCTAAATCTATTGTTTTTGATTTGTTTGTTTTTTTATTAATTATAGAAATGCCCACAACTTTTTTTGGATTTTCATCTCCATGAATTTCTTCAACTACGCTATTCCATACAACTTCAATTTTTTCATTTTTGAATAATCTTTCTTGTAGAATCTTTTCTGCTCTTAATTTATCTCTTCGATGAATTAAAAATACCTTTTTAGCATGTAATGTTAAATACAGAGCTTCTTCAACAGCAGTATTACCTCCGCCAACCACCGCAACTATTTTATTTTTAAAGAAAAAACCATCACAAGTTGCGCATGCTGATATCCCATAACCTTTAAATTTTTCTTCACTTTCAATTCCTAACCATCTTGCAGTTGCGCCTGTTGCAATTATTATTGTTTTTCCATGATAAATAAATTTATTATCTCCAATTAATTCAAAAGGTTTTGATTTAAAGTTACATTCTGTAATTGTGTCATTGATAATTTCTGTACCAACACTTTCTGCCTGTGCTTTCATTTGTTCCATAAGCCATGGTCCTTGTATAACATCCTTAAAACCGGGATAATTTTCTACATCTGTTGTAATAGTCATTTGTCCACCCGGTTGTTGACCATTTACTAAAATAGGTTTCATATCGGCTCTAGCTGCATATATAGCAGCAGTATAACCAGCAGTGCCGGATCCAATAATAATTGTGTTGCTTTTATAAGTTTTCATAATCGAATTTTAATCTTTTTTTAATTTTTTTTACTACTTTATCAATATCATTTAATGCTTTCTTTTTTCTTTTTAAAGATATCGAGTCTTTCAAGTAATAAGCTAATTTTAAATCAATAAGATTTTTTATAAATAAACTAAATCTTTTTGATTTTGTAGGTATATCAATTATATATGTAGGTTTGCCAGTGCTGCATGCTTCAGAGACCATGGAAATAGAATCACTTGTGACAATAATTGCTTTTGCAAAACTTATAGCATTTAAATAAGATACTTTTTTAGATTTTGGTAAGACAAAAATGAAATTTTTACTTATTAAATTTTTTTTTAAATATAAATAATTTTCTTTACTAGTTCTTCTAGAAACAAGTATAAAAATTCTAATTTTTTTTTGTTCTTCGATTGATTTAAGATTTTTAATTATTTTATCCAATATTATATTTGTTATTTGATGGTGTCTGCTATCCCCTCCAATAAGCACACCAATAAATTTTTCTTTTAAGATACTAGGAGCCTTTTTTTTATTTATATTTTCGATATATTTCGAATTTATTTTTGTAAGAGCGCCTTGAGTTTCAATTACATTTGAACCTTTACATTTGTCATGTTTTGGCGAAATTACAACATCAAAATTACTAAGACTTATAGGGGGTTTTTGAATGAAAATAGAAAAAATTTTATTTTTTGTTTTTTGTTTAATTAACTTTGAATAGTAAGCGGTACTTTTTCCACAAGAGATTATTATTTTTGGATATGGGGATTTAAAAAAATTTCTTTTTTCTAGATTAAAAAAATTTGAAAGATTTCTTCTAATAAAATTTATTTTTTTTATTTTTATAAGTTTATAATTTATATTTAATTTTTCTGCTAATGAAACTGATTGTTTTTCGTGTCCAATCAAGTTATCTGATAATATCCAACAATCTTTTTTAGACACTTTTTATGATCCTATTAAGTTTTGTTTTAAAGAAATATTTTTGTAAAGAAGATATTTCTAAATTTTTACTAGATAGCTCTCTAATAGCCTCTACTACAGCTTTAGCACCAGCCATAGTAGTATAATATGGAATTCTATTATAAATTGCAGCTCTTCTTAGAGTAAAACTATCCTTAATTGCCTGCGTCCCTTCAGTAGTATTAAAAATAAGATTAATTTTTTTTTCATTTATAAAATTTACAATATCTGGTTTTCCTTCTTTTACTTTTTTTATCGTAATACAATCTATATTTTTTTCTTTTAAAAAATTTGCAGTTCCTTTAGTAGCAGAAATTTTAAAACCAAGATTCTTTAATTTTTTAACATGTTCATAAACAAAATTCTTATCGCCATTTTTTACTGATACAAATAAGTTGCCTTTTAGAGGCAAATTGACATTTGCTGACAACTGAGATTTTGCAAATGCTTTTCCGAAATTATAATCTATTCCCATTGCTTCACCTGTAGATTTCATTTCAGGTCCTAGAATAATATCAGATCCATCAAATTTAGAAAAAGGGAAAACTGACTCTTTAACAGCAATATGTTTAAATTGATTTTTTTGTAGTTTAAAATCGATTAATTTTTTACCTAGCATTATTAAAGCAGCAATTTTTGCAATAGGAATTCCTGTTGCTTTTGCAACAAAAGGTATAGTCCTACTAGCACGAGGATTTGCTTCAATTATATAAATATCATTATTTTGAACCGCGAATTGGATATTTAATAATCCTTTTACTTTTAAAGCTATTGCTAGCTTTGTAGTTTGCTTCTCAATTTGTTGGATTATATTTTTATTTAAAGTATATGGTGGTATTACACAAGCAGAGTCTCCTGAATGGATACCAGCTTCTTCTATGTGTTCCATAATACCTGCTATATATACTTTTCTTCCATCTGAAATAGCATCAACATCTACTTCGACAGCTGATTTTAAATAAGAGTCAATTAATAATGGTGATTTTTTTGTTATTTTAAGAGCTCTTTCAATGTATTTAAAAAAATCTTTCTTTTCGTTAATTATTTCCATTGCTTCTCCACCTAAAACATACGAAGGTCTAATTATTAGTGGTAATCCAATTGCTTTTAAACATTTCTTTGCCTCATTTATATTATTTGCAGTTAAATTAACTGGTTGTTTAATTTTTAAATCTTTAACTATTTTTTTAAATTTTTTTCTATCTTCAGCTATATCTATTGAATTTAAGGAAGTTCCTAAAATTTTAATTTTTTCTTTTACTAAATATTTGGCAAGATTTAACGGTGTTTGGCCACCAAATTGTAATATCAAACCTAAAAGCTTCCCCCTTTTTTTTTCAACTTTTATAATTTCTATTACGTCTTCTGGAGTTAAAGGTTCGAAATATAATCTATCAGAAGTATCATAATCTGTAGAAACAGTTTCTGGATTACAATTAATCATTATTGTTTCAATTTTTTTCTTTTTGAGCGCATAAGAAGCGTGAACACAACAATAATCAAACTCTATACCTTGTCCAATTCTATTTGGACCCCCACCAATAATAATTACTTTTTTTTTTTTACTTGGTTTTGCTTCACAATTATCAATATTTTTTGGTATTTCTTCATAAGTTGAATACATATAAGGAGTCAAAGAAGAAAATTCTGCGGCACAAGTATCAACTCTTTTATAAACAGGTTTTACACCGAATCTTTTTCTTAGATTTCTTATTTCTTTCTCATTTTTGCTTGTTAAAAAAGCCAGCCTTTTATCTGAAAATCCCAAACTTTTAATATGTAGAATTATTTCTCTTTTTTTTGGTATTCCTTTTTTTTTAATTAAATTTTCCCAGTCAATAATTTTTTTAATTTCTCTTAAAAACCATTTATCAATTTTTGTTTTTTTATAAATTAAATTAATATTATTTTTTTTTCTTAAATCTTCAGCAATTTGAAAAAACCTTAAAGATGAAGGAACACTTATATTTGTTTTAATTTCTTTATTATTAATTAGACCATCGTATCCTTTATCTAATGATCTAACTGCTTTTTGAAAAGACTCACAGAAATTTCTTCCAATTGCCATAACTTCTCCTACAGATTTCATTGAAGTTCCTAAAATGTTTTTAGTACCTGGAAATTTCTCAAAAGTAAATCTTGGAATTTTTGTAACCACATAATCAATAGTTGGCTCAAAAGAACAAGGAGTGGTTTTAGTAATATCATTTTTTATTTCATCCAAGGTCAAACCTATTGCTAATTTAGCTGCAACTTTAGCAATTGGAAACCCTGTGGCTTTAGAAGCTAAAGCAGAAGATCTAGAAACTCTTGGATTCATTTCAATTACTACCATTTCACCATTTTTAGGATTAATAGCGAATTGAACATTAGATCCTCCTGTATCCACACCTATTTCTCTTAAAATTGCAAAACTAGCGTTTCTCATAATTTGATATTCTTTATCTGTAAGAGTTAGAGCTGGAGCAACAGTAACACTATCACCCGTGTGTATTCCCATTGGATCAACATTTTCTATTGAGCATATAACTATACAATTATCATTTTTATCTCTTACTACTTCTAGTTCATATTCTTTCCAACCTAAAACAGACTCTTCAATTAAAACTTCATTAATTGGTGAATCATCTAAGCCTTGTATAACAATTTTTTTAAATTCCTTTAAATTTTTTGCTATACCACTACCTTGTCCGCCCAATGTAAAAGATGGTCTAACTATTACCGGTAAAGGAAGTTTTTCTAAAATTTTTTTTGCAAAATTTATATTTTTTGCAATAAAACTTTTAGGAGTTCTTAGACCTAATTTTAGCATTGTTTCCTTAAATAATTCTCTATTTTCAGCTTTTTTTATTGCATTTAATGATGCTCCTATTAATTCAATATTATATTTTTTAATTATGCCTTTTTTTTCAATTTCTAAAGCAGCATTTAATGCAGTCTGACCACCCATTGTAGGTAAAATTGCATCAGGTTTTTCTTTCTTTATAATTTTTTCTATAATTTCTGTAGTTATTGGTTCTATATAAGTTGAATCAGCAATATCTGGGTCTGTCATAATTGTTGCTGGGTTTGAATTAAGTAAAATTACTTTATAACCTTCTTCTTTAAGAGCTTTACATGCTTGTGTACCTGAATAATCAAACTCACAAGCTTGACCTATTATAATTGGTCCAGCTCCTATTATAAAAATTGATTTTAAATCTTTTCTTTTAGGCATTTTTTTTTACTAAATTATAAAATTTTTTAAATAATCTCAAATGGTCATGGGGTCCAGGAGAAGCTTCTGGATGATATTGAACTGAAAAAACTGGCTTGTTAGTTAATTCCAAACCTTCAATTGAATCGTCAAAAAGTGATTTATAAGAAATTTTTACATTTTTAGGTAATGAATTTCTTAAAACTTCAAATCCGTGATTTTGCACTGTAATTATTACTTTGCCAGTTTCAATTTCTAAAACTGGATGATTCGCACCTCTATGACCATGGTGCATTTTTTTTGTTCTACCACCTAGTGCAATTGCAAGGAGCTGATGACCTAAACAAATACCAAACACTGGAATTTTTTTTTTTAAAATTTTTCTTATAGTTGGAATTGTAAACTTTCCAGTAGCTTCCGGGTCCCCCGGCCCATTGCTTAAAAAAATACCATTTGGTTTTAATTTAAAAATATCATTAGCTTTAATAGTTGCTGGAACAACTGTAACTTTGCAGCCAAGAGAAGATAGATTCCTTAATATATTATCTTTTGCACCATAATCTATTGCTACTATATGGTATTTCTTTTTGTGATTGTATCCATAACCCTCGTATTTTAACCATACTGTTTTATTCCATGAACAATTTTTATTTCTAGTAACTTCTCTAGTTAGATCACATCCTTTAATTCCTTTCCAATTTTTAATTTTTTTAAAAATTTCTTTTAAATTAAATCTTCCATTTCTTTTATATTCAATTATTGCGTTAATAGATCCTTTTTCCCTTAATATTTTAGTGATTTGTCTTGTATCTACTCCAAAAATGCCTACTAATTTATTTTTTTTTAGCCAATTTTCAAAATTATCAGTTGCTCTATAATTTGATTGAACAGAAATGTTTTCTCTTATAACTAATCCTTTTGCAACTGGTTTTTTAGATTCAATATCAAATTTATTTGCACCTACATTACCAATATGAGGAAATGTGAAAGTAATTATTTGATTTGAATAAGATGGATCAGTTAATATTTCTTGATATCCAAACATTGAAGTATTAAAACATAATTCACCAATTATTTGGCCTTCATAACCAATTCCGTTTCCAAAAAAAATAGTGTTGTTTGCTAAAGCTAGTAATGCATTAGGTTTTCGAGTAGATAAAAAATTTTCTTTAGGTGGCGTTTTTACCTCCTTTATTAGCTTTATTCAATCTATGTATTTAACAGCAATATTCAAATCTTTTTTTTAAAAAAAAATACTTTATTTCAGGTAATTATAAAAAAAAAAAAAAAAATCAATGTTTTCAGTAAATTATAATTATTAATCAGGTTGATATAATGTTAAAAAAAGTTTTTAATAAATTTTTCTCTTATAATGTTAAAAAAACAACTAACAGATGATTTGGTAACAGCGGTTAGAAATAAAGATAAAGAATCAATTAATACTATAAGACTTATACTTGCAGCAATAAAAGATAAAGAAATAGCCCTTAGGTCTGAAGATAAAAAAAAAGAGATTTCGGAAGAAATAATATTTAATACTTTAAAAAAAATGATTAAACAAAGAAACGAAAGTATTTATTTATATAAAAAAGGAAACAGACCAGAGCTTGCAGATAATGAAAAAAAAGAAATTTGTATTATACAAAAATTTTTACCAAAACAATTAGATGAAACCACTGTGGAAAATTTATGTAAAGAAATCATCCAAAGATTAAACGTTAGTAATATGTCGGATATTGGAAAAGTTATGGCAGAATTAAAAAAAAATGAATCTTCTTCTCAAATAGACATGGCCAAAGCAAGTTCATGTGTTAAGATCATTCTTAACAATTAAAAGGTAATTACTATATGAAATTTGGTAGCCAATTAATTGATGAAATTAAAACTAGAATAAAAGTTTCAGATATAGTTTCAAAAAAAATAAAATTAGTTCCAAGAGGAAAAGAATTTGTTGGTCTTTCACCATTTTCAAATGAAAAAACACCATCATTTACAGTATCAGATGAAAAAGGGTTTTATCACTGCTTTAGTAGTGGAGAACATGGAAGTGTTTTTGATTTTGTAATGAAAACTGAAAACTTATCCTTTAAAGAAGCTGTTAAAAAATTGGCAAGTTATGCTGGCATTAAAATTGAAGAGGGCACTTATAGTAAAGAAAATGTCATAATTCAAAATAAAATAAAAAAATTAAGAAATATTTTAAAACTATCCTCTGATTGGTATTATCATAATTTAAAAAGAGAATTAAAAACTAATAAATATCTTCAAGAAATTTTTAAAAAAAGAAATTTTAAAGAAAATATTATAAATAACTTTTGTTTGGGCTATTCACCAAAAAAAAATGATAATCTTTATAATTATTTAAAGTCTAAGAATTTTTCATCAAAAGATATTTTAGATTCCGGTCTAATTATAGTTTCAAGTAAAAATAATGAAAAATTTGATAGGTTTAAGAATCGTATAATGTTTCCTATTTATGATTATTTTTCTAATGTAGTTGGGTTTGGTGGTAGGGCTTTATCCAAGAACCAAATTGGAAAATATGTAAATTCACCCTCAACAGATTTATTTAAAAAAGGAGATCTTTTGTTTGGCTGGCAACAGTGTAAAAACAATCCTATGCAAAAAAATGAACTTTATATTGTTGAAGGTTACACAGATGTTATTTCAATGCACAATGCGGGATTTAAAAATACTGTAGCACCATTAGGTACAGCTATATCTATTAAACAAATAATTTATTCTTGGCGTATTTCAAAAGAACCTACATTATGTATGGATGGAGATGAAGCAGGCCAGAAAGCAGCTAAAAGAGTTCCTGAATTGATTTTTCCATATCTGAAACCAGGTTACTCTCTAAATTTTTCTAAATTGCCATCAAATGAGGACCCAGATAGTTTAATTTTATCTAATAATTTAAAAGATCTTAATTTGTCATTTGAAAACAAATTATCAATGGTAGATTTTGTATGGGATAATTTGATTTCTGGAAAAAGTTTTAATACTCCAGAAAAAAGAGCAGAATTAGAAGGAGAAATTAATAGATTAACAAGTTTGATTAATGATTTTGTAGTAAAAAAGAATTATAAAAATTTTTTTAGAGAAAAATTTTTCCAAGAATTTAAATTCTCAGGAAAAAGAATGCAAAATAAGAAAAAAAAGGAATATTTATTAAGTAAAAATATAATTAATATAAATAAAATTTCTGAGAGAGTTCTTATAGGTACTATTATTTTATATCCATCTTTACTTACAAATATTAGTGATAAATTTAAATTAATTAACTTTAGTTATGAAAAATTTAATAATATCAAAGAGTTAATTGTTGATTTATTTAATAAAAAAACAATTGAAAATTTAAATATTAGAGCCACATTGTTAAATTCTGAGTATAAAAAAGTTGTTTTAGAAATTATAGATAAATCTATATTACTTCATGCACCTTTTTTAAAAAATAAAAGTAATATTAATTTAATCTCAGAAGGGTGGAATGAATATTTAGCAGAATATTTAAAAAAGAAAGATAACAATATACTGAAAAAAGAAGCAAGTAAATTGTTAACCAAATTAAATGAGGAGAACTACAAGAGGTTTAAAAAATATAATTTAAATGCAAAAAAAAAATAGTTTAAATTTTTTTTTTTTAATATAGTGTATACGGAATTTACGGGATTTAATGATTAAAGAAAAAAAACAAGAAAAAACCAACAATAAAACTGCAAGTAATAAAAAAAGAGTATCTGTTGTTGATTTAATACGAAAAGATAAATACATACCCCAATTTAAATTACTTATTGAAGAAACAAAAAAAGTAGGAAAAATATCATTTACAAAAATTAAAAGATTTTTTACTGACGAAGTTCTTAACTCTGCAGATTTTCAAATAGTTCTAAATCATTTAAAGATCCAAGGTATTTTATTAAAAAAAAGAAACAGAGGCCCAAATAACGCAAATTCTAATTTAGTAAAGAAACAAAAAAGACTTGCTAAAAAATTACTTAAAGGAGAGATAAGAACAAGCGATCCAGTTAGAATGTATCTTAAAGAAATGGGGTCGGTTGATTTATTAACTAGGCAAGGTGAAGTAGAATTATCAATTAAAATTGAGAATGGTAAAAATAAAATTTTACAGTCTATTTATGAATTTCCATTTGTTTATGAATATTTTTCAATTTTAAAAAAAAGAATTATTGAAAATGAAGTTTATCTTAGACATGTAGTTGATTTAGAAAAATTTTACAGAAAACATATTAATAAAAAAATTCCTATAACATTAGAGGACGCGTCCTTAAATGAAGAAACTAATGAAAGTCTAAAAATAGAAACTGAAAGTAAAGAAAAAGAAAAAGAAGAAGATGAAGATGATGGAACTTTAAAAAAAAAAAAATTTAAATTTAAAGAAGAAGAAAAAGAGAGTAGAAATGTGGATGAAGAAAATTTTACTATTTCCTTCATGGAATCAAAAATTGAACCAAAAATATTTAAAATTTTAGATAATTTATATAAAACATATTTCAAAATAAAACCCTTAATAAAAGAAAAAAAAGAATTATTAAATAAAACAAAAGATTTACCTAAAACAAAATTAAAAAATTATCAATTAATAAAAAAAAAATTGATCGGGTATCTTGATAAATTATGTTTAAGCGAAGAGTGTATAAATTTTTTCATATTAAATATAAACAAAATTAATAAAAAATTAATTAAACCTGAAGGAAAACTTTTAAGATTAGCATTGGATACTGGTATAGATAGAAAAGAGTTTCTTAAATATTATGATAAAAACGAATTAAATCCATATTGGTTTAAAAAACAGTCTAATTATAGTAAAACATGGAAAAAATTTTTCAAAAAGAATTCTGGAGAGTTAAAACAAAGTAATAATGAGTTAATCGGAATATCAAATGAATATAATCTTGCAATTAGTGAATTAAAACATCTATCACACGAAATATTTTTAGGAAAAAATTTATCTGAAACTGCAAAGAAACAAATGATAGAAGCAAATCTTAGATTAGTTATTTCTATAGCAAAAAAATATACCAATAGAGGATTACAATTTTTGGATTTGATACAAGAAGGGAATATAGGCTTAATGAAAGCAGTTGATAAATTTGAATATAAGAGAGGTTATAAATTTTCTACTTATGCAACGTGGTGGATAAGACAGGCAATTACACGTTCAATTGCTGATCAAGCAAGAACTATAAGAATCCCTGTTCATATGATAGAAACAATTAATAAAATTATTAGAACTTCTAGAATAATGTTACACGAAATTGGACGCGAACCAACTCCTGAAGAGTTATCAAAAAAATTATCAATTCCTTTAGAGAAAATAAGAAAAGTTATGAAAATTGCGAGAGAACCTGTGAGTTTTGAAACACCTGTAGGCGATGATGATGATAGTTTTTTAGGAGACTTTATAGAGGATAAAAATACAATCATTCCTGGAGAAGCTGCAGTTAATTCTAATTTAAGAGAAACTACAACTAGAGTTTTATCAAGTCTCACTCCTAGAGAAGAAAGAGTTTTGAGAATGAGATTTGGTATTGGAGTTAATACAGATCATACTTTAGAAGAAGTTGGTCAACAATTTACAGTTACTAGAGAGCGTATAAGACAAATAGAAGCAAAGGCATTAAGAAAATTAAAACATCCTAGTAGATCAAAACAACTAAAAAGTTTCCTTGATAAGAATTAATAAGACTGTTAAATAAATAAAGTACTGTGATTTGGGCCTGTAGTTCAGTTGGTTAGAACACGCCGCTCATAACGGTGATGTCGCAGGTTCGAATCCTGCCGGGCCCACCAAAAAAAATTATGATTTTTCTTTCAATATAGCTATAAGTTGATTAACATTACCGTCATTTTGATCAATAACGGAAACAAATTCAGATCTTTGAGTTATAGCAAGACTAATTCCTTCGATAATTATGTCCAGAATTACAAATCTATCCTTTTTTTCCCCTATTCTCCAATCTACCTTAACTACAGAATCTCCCCCTGTTTGAAGTACTGTATGTACTAGAAATATTTTAGGATTTGATTCATTCTCAAAATTTACTAATTGTAATTTTTCTCCAGAGTATTCATCAAATCTAGTAGAATATGTTTTAACAACATAATCTCTAAAAGCTTTTATAAATTCTTTTTTTTTATCTGTAGAAATTTTTTTCCAATATTTACCTAAGACAAATCTTGCTATCGAAGGCACATCAAAATTTTTATCAAATAGTTCTCCAAAATGAATCTCTTTTTCTTTTGAAGTTATGGATTGATCTGTAAGTGTATCTATAGCTTGTTTTGTAATTTCTATTACGTATGCCCCTGGATCACTTTCAGCCATTATATAATTAAACGATTGTTGTTTGGGTGAAAAAAGAAAAAAAAATGTTAAAAATATTGTTAGAAAAAAACTTTTTAGCACATTTGTTATCTATTTAAATATGATTGATAATCTGTAATTTTATCATTTTCTATTTCGTCAGTTCTTTTTTGAATATACATAGAACGTATTGAAGAATAAAAATCTAAAGATGTTCTTTCTATTTCTTCAAGAACACCAAGGGTTGCTTGTCTGTCATCAACCGCAGTACCAGCAGTTTTTACTAAATTTCCCCATAATGGTACACCAATAAAAATTAGTGGATCTGTGAAAATATCACCTATAAAACCAACAATATCTCTTGATGTTTGAGGTCCTTTAAATGGAACTTGTACGTAACTACTTTTTTTCCACCCCCATGCTCCTAATGTATCTCCAAAGGTTTCAGGTCTTTCTTGTATTCCCATTTTTGAAGCAACATCAATAAAACCACCTAATCCAACTGTTGTATTAATTACTAGTCTCGATGCTGTGCCAAAAGCAGCACCTATTTTTCCTTGAAGTACATTATTTATAAAATACTGAGGAGTAGAAAAAAAATTATCTATTGCATTGCCAAGTCCTCTTCTAAATGGATCTGGAATTACATCTACATACCCACTTGTTATAGGTCTTACTAACATTTTATCCAAACCAAGATTAAAATCCCAAATTTCTCTATTAAAACCTTCTATAGGGTCAATATCACTATAATCTTTTTCTTCCCCATAAGTTTTGTCAAGATCAAAATCTGATTCAACTACAATTGCATCCTCAACCACAACATCACTTTCATGATGATCAGCAATTGCTAAAATATTATAAGTAAAAAGAAAAGATAAAATTAAAAAAAATCTATATAAATGCATTTTAATATAAAAAACCTAACTAATATTAAGGTAATAATAATATACTATTTTATTTTTGTTAATGACAATTAAAAAAAAAAGTTATACACAGGAAATTTTAATAAATGAAAACAGATCTTAAAATTTCTTTTGAATTTTTTCCTCCAAAGAATCAAAAAATGCATCAGAAATTATGGAACACACTTAATAAACTAAAAATTTTTTACCCAGATTTTGTTTCGATTACTTATGGAGCAGGAGGTTCAACAAGAAAGAGAACACATGCAACAATTAAAAAACTTACATATAGACCGTCAATAAAACCCATTCCTCATTTAACTTGTATTGGCGATACTAGGGATTCGATAAGAAAACTAGCTATAAATTATTGGAAAATGGGGATTAAATCAATTGTTGTAATAAGAGGAGATCAAGAAAATATAAAATTAACTAAAAAAAAGAAATTTGTTACTTTTCCTGATGGATACAATTATTCTAGTGAACTTATTAGAGATTTAAAAAAAATAAAAGATTTTGAGATAATTGTTGCAGTTTTTCCAGAAAAACACCCTGAATCTAAAGACATACAAGAGGATATTGATAATTTGAAAAGAAAAATTGATTTAGGTGCAACAAAAGGTATAACTCAATTTTTTTTTGATAATAATAAATTTTATGAGTTTGTTAATATTTTACAAAAAAAAAATATAAATATACCTATAATACCGGGGATACTACCAATAATTAATTTTAAAAAATTAATCGAGTTAGCGCATAACTGTAATGCTTTTATACCAAAAAGAATAAGAGATTTATATAAAGGTAAAAAGGAATATGAATTTGAGTTATCCATCGATATTACTACAAAACAATGTTTAGATTTAATAAAAAATGGATTTAAAAACTTACATTTTTACACACTTAATCGCGCTAATTTAACTGGAAAAATATGTTCGAATTTAACAAAAAGAAAAATAATTGGTAAACCTTACGATGCTTTTTGGAGTTAAAAATGAATAAACATTTTTATTTAGATAAACTTAACGATAAACAAAAAAAAGCAGTTGAAACATTGAATGGCCCTGTTTTAGTTTTAGCTGGTGCTGGTACAGGAAAAACTAGAGTTTTAACAACTCGGCTTGCTCATTTACTAAATAAAAAACTTGCAAAGCCATGGGAAATTCTTGCTGTTACTTTTACCAACAAAGCTGCAAATGAGATGAAAGCAAGAGTACAAAATCTTTTAAAAATAGATATTGAAAGAATGTGGATTGGAACATTTCATTCATCAGGTCTAAAAATTCTTAGAAGGCATGCAGAATTATGTTTCCTTAAAAGGGATTTCACAGTTATTGATACAGATGATCAAGCAAGATTAATAAAGCAAATTCTTGAGTCCAATAAAATTGATGTAAAAAAATATACTCCTTCAAATGTTTTATGGATGATTCAGTGGTTTAAAGATAAAGCAATATTACCAGAAGAATCTGAAAAATATAAATTTAAATTCGGGAAAACTCTAAATATAAGTAAATTGTATATACAATATCAAGAAAGACTAAAGACTTTAAATGCTACTGATTTTGGTGATTTATTAATGTTACCCGTTAAAATTTTTCGTGAAAATTTAGAAATTCTAAAAAAATATCAGAATCAATTTAAATATATTTTAGTTGATGAATATCAAGATACTGACACATGTCAGGACACTTTTTTAAAGCTATTATCCCAAAAACATAAAAACATTTGCTGTGTAGGAGATGATGATCAAGCTATTTATAGTTGGAGGGGCGCGGATGTAAAAAATATACTTAATTTTCCAGATGCTTTTAAAGATGTAAAAATAATTAGATTAGAACAAAACTATAGATCTACAGATCACATATTAGCAGCAGCCAGCAAGTTAATTAAGAATAATAAAGATAGGCTAGGAAAAACTTTATGGACAGACGCATTAAATGGAGAAAAATTAAAACTTTATTTTTTTGAAGATGGTAAAGATGAGGCAAAAAATGTTTCTTTAGAAATTGAAAAATTAAAATTAAAAGAAATAAAATTAGATGAAATTGCAATCTTAGTTAGAGCTGGTTTTCAAACTAGACTTTTTGAAGATAGATTACTAAAAATCGGTATTCCTTATAGAGTCATAGGAGGATTTAGATTTTATGAAAGATTAGAAATAAGAGATGCAATTGCATATTTTAGAATAGTTCATAAAAATAATGATGATTTAGCACTTGAAAGAATATTTAATACTCCAAAAAGAGGACTTGGTACAGCAACTATGCAAATAGTATTTAAATTTGCACGGGATACTAATATGACTTTATTAGATGCATCAAGAAAAATTATAGAAACTGATGAATTAACATCTAATTCAAGAAATACTATTAAAAAATTTATAGGAGATATAGATAAATGGAAAAATAAAATTAATAAAGTCAACCATATCGAATTGGCAAAAATTATATTGGAAGAATCTGGATATACAAAAATGTGGTTAAATGACAAATCTATCGAAGCTCCAGGTAGACTGGAAAATTTAAAAGAATTAATAAGCGCACTTAGAGATTTTGCTAATATGAATGAATTTTTAGAACATATATCTTTAGTAATGGAAAATGATAGAAATTATAAACTTGATATGGTTAATATAATGACGATGCACGCAGCCAAGGGCTTAGAATTTGAGAATGTATTTCTTGCCGGGTGGGATGAAGGATTATTTCCACATCAAAAATCTTTAGAAGAAAAGGGAAATAAAGCTTTAGAAGAGGAAAGAAGACTTGCTTATGTTGGAATTACTAGAGGTAAAAATAATGTTTATATTTCATTTGCAAAGAGAAGGTTTATTCATGGAACATGGAGTTTTAGTCAACCTTCAAGATTTTTGTCTGAATTACCAAAAGAAAATATAGATACAAATGAAGATTTTTTTCAAGAAGAAGATAACTTTATAGTCGAGCAGGATGAATATGAAAAAAGAGTAAGGAATCCAAACCGTTTATTATTTAAAAATAAAGAAAATTTATTAGACAATAGAGATTCATATAAATCTGAATACAAATTCAAGATTGGAGATGAAATTTTTCATGAAAAATACGGATATGGAACAATTAAGTATATTACGGATAATAAATATGAAATTGTTTTTGATAAATTAAATAAAACAAAAATTGTTTTAGAAAATCTTATTAAACATGCATAAAGTTTATTAAATTGAAAGAATTTTTATCTTATAAAAAAAAATTAAGATTATTAAGAACTCTCTTAAAAAAGAAGGGCTATGATTATTATTTGCTTCCAAGGACTGATAAATTTTTGAATGAATTTATTTCTGAAGAGGATGAAAGAATTAAATGGTTAACAGGTTTTTCAGGCTCATTTGCTTTTGTTATAATTTCATTAAAGCAAAATTTAATATTTACTGATGGAAGATATATTAATCAGATTAAAAAAGAAGTAGATAAGAAAATTTTTAAGATATTAGATGTTGATGATAAGAAGCCAATTTCTTGGTTAAAAGATAAAATTAAAGCAAAAGAGAAAGTTCTTTTAGATAGCTGGTTATTTTCATGTGAAAATTTCAATTATATAAAAAAAACTTTACAAAAAGAAAAATGCGAAGTCCTTTTAAGTAAAGAAATATTTGTAGATGAAATTTGGAAAAAAAAAAGAAATAAAATTAATAAAAAAATTTTTATACGAGAAAAAAAATATTCAGGAGTTTCATTTAAAAATAAAATTCAATATGTTAAAAAAATTTTAAGAAATAAAAAAATTAATAATTTTTTTTTCTCTTCCCCTGAGTCAATTTCCTGGCTTTTAAATATTAGAAGCAATCAAATTAATTACACACCGGTTGTTTTATCTTTTTTATTACTAAATACAGACAACAAAAGTTATTTTTTTGGAAAAAGCAATATGAGACTAAAAAAATATCTCACACCTTATTTTAGTATTTTTGATATTAACAATTTGAAAGAAATTCTTATAAATTTTTCAATAATAAATAAAGAAATTTATTTAGACCCTAAAAAAACATCCTGTTTTATTGAGAATTTTTTTAAAACTATAGGTATAATTGTAAAATACAGCCAAGATCCCTGTGTGAATTTAAAATTAATAAAAAATTCTATTGAAGTAAAGGGTTCAAAAAGTTCACATATAAGAGACGGAGTATCAATTTGTAAATTTTTATTTTGGTTAGATGAAATAATTAAAAAAGATAAAAAAGTTACAGAAATTACAACATCAAAAAAATTATTTGATTATAGAAAGAAAAATAAATTATTTTGCGGGCTTAGTTTCGAGACAATTTCAGCTTTTGGATCAAATGGGGCAATTATTCATTATAGGGTATCAAAAAAAACAAATAAAATTTTAAAAAAGGGCAATTTGTATTTATTTGATTCTGGAGCCCAATATTTAGATGGAACTACTGATATTACAAGAACAATTAGTATTGGTGACAATCAAAATCTAGAACAAAAAGATATATTTACTAGGGTTCTTAAAGGCAATATAGGTTTAAGCAATCATATTTTTAATGAAAGAACTACAGGAAGATCTCTTGATAAAGTTGCACGAAAACATTTGCAAAAAAAAAAATATGATTACCCACATGGCACCGGTCACGGTGTTGGAAGTTACCTATCTGTTCATGAAGGCCCTATTTCTATATCAAAAGAATCAAAAACAAAGTTTAAAAAAGGAATGTTTTTAACTAATGAACCTGGTTTCTATAAAACTAATCAATATGGAATACGTATTGAAAATGTACTATTGGTTGTAAAAAGAAAAAAATTTTTAAGTTTTGAAGCATTAACTCTTGCACCAATAGACACTAAGTTAATAGACGCTAACTTATTGAATATACAGGAGAAAAATTGGATAAACAACTATCATAATAGAGTTTTTAACAAACTTAAAAAGTATTTAAACAAAAAAGAAAGTGAATGGTTAAAAGAAAAAACGTTACCAATTTAAATTAAAAATTTCATCCACTCATTTTCATTCAAAATTTTAACATTTAATTCTCTTGCTATTTTTTCTTTAGAACCAGAGTCTTTGCCAGCAATTACATAGTCTGTATTATTTGAAACAGAGTTTGTAACTTTAGCTCCTAACTCTTCAGCTTTAGATTTCGCTTCACTTCTACTCATTTTTTTTAATGTACCTGTAAAAACAATAATTTTTTCAGATAATTTTGATCTTATTTGTTTAGTAAATTTATATTCTTCTATTTTATCAAGAGCTTTACTTAATTTTTTTACAATTTCAATTTTTTCATTATCAAAAAAGTTTTTTATATCATCAACCACATCAGGTCCAATCCCATCAATATTTAAAAAATGACCATACATTTTTATATTACCATTACTAAGATTTTTAATAGATTTAAACCAATTTTTAAAATTTTTAAAATGCTTAGATAATAAATTAGATGTTCTTTGTCCTACTTGTGGTACGCCTAAAGAATATATAAATTTTTCTAATGATATTGTTTTTTTTAAATTGATAGAGTTTATAAGATTTATATATGATTTTTCTCCAAAACCTTCTTTATTAATAATTTTATTTTTATATTTATCTAAATAAAAAATATCATACGAATATTTTATAAAACCTTCTTTCCAAAATTTCTTTAAATTTTTTCCACCCAGGCCTTCAATATTAAAAGCATTTCTAGAAACAAAGTATTCTAATGAGCCTAATTGTTGATCCTCACATAATAACCAACCTCCTGTACATTTAATAGCTACTTCATCTTTTTTTCTATATGTTTTTGATTTACAGCAAGGACACGTTGAAGGAATAATAAACTTTTGTGCATTTTTGATTCTTTTATTTTTGTTAACAGATATTACTTGAGGTATGACATCTCCTGCACGTTGGAGATTAATTGTATCTCCAATTCTTATATCTTTTCTATTAATTTCATCTTGATTGTGAAGCGATACTCTTGATACTCTTACACCGCCAATTGATACAGGAACTAACTCGGCTACTGGAGTGAGTACGCCTGTTCTTCCTACTTGAATGGTTATATTGTTTATTTGTGTTTCAGCTTTCTCTGCTGGGAATTTTCTAGCTATAGCCCACCTGGGTGCTCTTCCGACTAATCCTAATCTTTTTTGAATATTAAGATTATTTATTTTGTAGACAATTCCATCAATATCATACTTTAACCTATCTCTATTTTTTTCGATTTTATTATAAAAATATTCTACATCATTAAAATTATTACATATTTTAAAATAATTATTTGTAGGAAAACCATAATTTTTTAATTTGTTTAGAAATTCACTTTGACTTTTACACATTACTTCTTTTGATAGTTCACCATATGTATAAGCAAAAAATCTAAGTTTTCTTTCTTCAACAATTTTTTTATCTAATTGTCTTAATGAACCAGATGCAGCATTTCTTGGATTAGCAAACAAACTCTCTTCATTTTTTTTTCTCATATCATTTAAATTTAAAAAATCTTTCTTATTCATGTATATTTCACCTCTTACTTCAAAAATCTCTATATTTTCTAATTGAGGTATTTCTTTAGGTATATCTTTAATTGTTCTTAAACTTAATGTTACGTCCTCACCTACTTGCCCATCCCCTCTTGTAGCTCCTAAAATAAATTTACCTTTTTTATATTTTAGAGAAATTGAAAGGCCGTCTATTTTTGGCTCAGCTATTAATTCAATAAATTGATTTTTTATATTTAAATATCTGGAGGTTTTTTCAATATATTTTTTTACCTCGTCTATATTTAAAGCATTCTCTAGAGATAACATTGGATAATTATGTTTTACTTTAGAGAAATCTTGGCTAGGTTTATATCCCACTTGAGCAGTAGGTGTGTCTTTTGTTTTTAGGAAAGGAAAAGTTATTTCTAAGTTTTTAAAATCTCTCCATAATTTATCATATTCACTATCACTGATTTTGGGACTATTTTCTTCATAGTACAATTTATTATGTTTATTTATTTCTTTTTTAAGTTTTAAATATTTCTTTTTAATTTCTTTAACATTTTTTTTTTTACCCTTGTTTTCCATTTTTTTTATTTCCATATTTTTTAAATAAATCGTAACTTAGTTTATACCAATTACTTTCTTTAAAATTATAGCTTAATACCGCCGTTGTTTTTTTTGCCTCGCCAATTATTCCAAGAGATAAATATGATTCTGTTAATCGATACAAAGCTTCAGGCGTCTGAGCAGTAGTATTATAATCATTAATAACAACTTTAAACCTTTCAATTGCAGCCAAATGCCTGTTTTTTTTCTGATAATATCTTCCAACATTCATCTCTTTTGCAGCCAACTGATCATTTGCAATCAATATTTTTTTTTTAGCATCTTTACTATAAATACTATTAGGAAATTTTTTTGTTAATTCCTCAAATACTCTTCTTGTATTTTTAGAGGGTTCTTGATCTAAAGAAACATTATCAATTCCTGCAAAATAACATAATCCTTTAAGATATAGAGCATACGGTACTGATTTGTCTGCAGGATGTAGGGTTAGAAAATTGTCAATAGCAAAAATACTACTTTCATAGTCTTTGTTTAAATAATAAGCATAAGCTGCTAGTATTTTACTTCTTTTTGCTACCTTTGAATAAGGATGTTGTTTGTCAATTTCTTCAAAAGCTTTAGCTGCTTCAGAAAAATTTTTTTGTAACATATATCTATTAGCGTCATCAAGCAATAATTCTGGTGGTTTTTCAATATAAGTTACTATAGGTTTTTCTTTTAATCTTTCTTTTATTGCACACCCTGATAATAAGAAAATAAAAATTATAGATATTAATATCTTTTTTTTTTTTAAATCTGTTAAAAACATATTTATTATTATTTATTAATAAATAACAGAAATTAAAGGAAAAAAATAGTATTCAAAAATTGAATTAAAAATTTTGTTTAAATCTTTAAGAAGCTATTTTGTTTGGTATATGTAAAGCAATTATATTATTTTCTTTCTTTCTAATTTTACTCATATTAACTAATGTGAAAGATGATTTATCAGAAAATATTTTTTTTAGAATTTCATTATTTATTTTATGACCAGATCTTATTCCATTAAAATGACCTAAAATAGAGTAACCAGATAGATGTAAATCACCAATCACATCTAAAATTTTATGGCGGGCAAATTCGTTTTTATATCTTAAATCAGTTTTATTTATTATTTTTTTTCCATTTAAAACTATGCAATTATTTAACGAAGCACCTTTTGCAAGACCAGATTTTTTTAATTTTTTATATTCTTCAATGAAACCGAAAGTTCTAGCTGAGGCAATTTCATTTTTATAATTGTGCTTATTTATATTTATTGAATATTTTTTTTTTAAAATTAAAGGATGATCATAATTTAGTTTATACGATATATTGAAGTTATTTTTAGAAGGTAATAGAGATGCTTGCGATGTTCCATTTTTAACACTAATTTTTTTTAAAATTTTTATAAATTGTTTATTTGCTTCCTGATCGATAACACCAATTTCAGAAATTTTTTCGAAATAAATCTTTGAACTTCCATCGAGTATAGGTACCTCAGGTCCTGAAATTTCAATTTTTAAATTATCTATTTGTAGCGCAGAGATTGCTGACATTAAATGTTCTATTGTAGAGACAGTTACACCATATTTATTGGATATTGTTGTAGATAATCTAGTATTACTAACATTATCCCATTTAGCCTTAACAACGTTTTTTTTACTTTTATCTTTTCTTACAAACATTATTCCTTTGTTATTTTTAGCTGGAACAAGTTTGATTCTTGATTTAAGTCCTGTATGTAATGCTATACCTTGGAAAGAAATTTCTTTTTTAATTGTTTTTTGTTTAATTAACGAAGACATAAATATATATGTTAAAATAATCTTTGGTTTTATTTTATGCAATTAACCGTTTGTTACAGTTTGTAACTTGAAAAAAACTAATTAGATTGATTTCTTAAGAAAGAAGGTATTTCTAAATCTTCTTTTTCCTCTTTTTTATGATTAGAATTCTCTTCGGTTATTTTTTCATTTAACCCAGGCATTTCAGATTGTACTTGAACAGTTTTTTTATCATCTTTAGACCTTATTTCTATTTTTTCTTTTTCTAGATTAGGTTTAATATCTTTGCTTATGATTTCTACTTTTTTCTCTTTTAAATCATTTTCAGGTTTTTTTTTATTTTTTATTTCTATTTTTTTCTCTTCATCAAACATTAGATTTTCATCAGCTACAGCATTTTCTTCTATGTTGTTTACGTATATTTTATTTTTATTGTTTGGATGATTAGGTGTTCTTTCTTTATTAAGAGGAATTTCTTTATCATTTTTATTTCCCAAGATTTTAAATGGCGAATACTTTTTTATAAATTCTAATACAATATTAGTAGGTTTTTTTTGAAAATGTCCTTCATTTAAATGGTCAGCTTTTTTATTTGTAAAACTTTTTTTGATTTCATGAATTGAATTTGTATAATCTTCTAAATCAGTTTGTTCAGAAAGTTTTGGTTCTATTTTATTATGTACATTTCTAAGAAGACTTTCATTCCCATTTTCTCCCTTACTTGATTTTCCCTTAATATCTACAACATTTCCTATTCCAGTGGCTATTATTGAAACTCTCATCATTCCGTCTAATTCTTTATCTATTGATGTACCAAAAATACTTGTTGTTACATCAGGATCTATTTCTTGGTTTATTCTTTCTGCTGCATCATTTACTTCAGATAAACTCATATCAGATCCACCACTGATGTTAACTAATAAACCTTTTGCACCTTCTAAAGTAACACGTTCTAAAAGAGGATTCGAAATTGCTCCCTCAGCTGCCTCAATAGCTCTCCTTTCTCCTGCAGATTCCCCATTTCCAAAAACAGCTCTTCCCATTTCAGACATAATTGTTTTAATATCGGCAAAATCTAAATTAACAAGACCAGGTTGCATAATTAAATCTGTGACTCCTCTTACACCAGCATGTAGAACTTGGTCTGCCATACAAAAAGCTTCTGCGTAAGAAGTTTTATCATCACAAACTATGTATAGATTTTGATTTGGAATAATTATTATTGTGTCTACATAATTTCTTAATTCTTCAATACCTTTTTCAGCATTATCCATTCTTATTTTTCCTTCAAAATTGAAGGGTTTAGTTACTACAGCTACAGTTAAAATTCCCTTTTCTTTACATGCTTTGGCAATAGTAGAAATAGCACCAGTGCCTGTGCCACCTCCCATTCCAGCAGCAATAAATGCCATATGAGCTCCATCGATATATTCACAAATTTCATTATAGGATTCCTCAGCAGCAGATTTACCAATTGATGGATCTGAACCAGCACCTAGGCCTTGAGTTGTTTCTATACCAAGTTGAATCCTTTGTTTAGCATTACAAAAACCTAAAGATTGTGAATCTGTATTTAACGCTACAAACTCAACACCTTTTAAATTACTGGCAATCATAGTATTTAATGCATTACATCCACCTCCACCTATACCCAGTACTATAATTCTAGGTTTTAATTTTATCTTTGTTGCTTCCGGTACTCCTAAATTTACTGACATATTTTTTTTTATTCTTTTACTAAAACTAAACTTGGTTTGTTACTAAATAGTGTATATTTGGACATTATTGCACCATATATAGTGTAATATATTAATTCACGACAAAAATTCAATTCTTTTTTTAAAAGAAACTTTCTCGTACCCATGAACCAAAATTCCTCCATAAAAAGTTATTTTTTAAAGGTGAATCAACTTGTAAATAACCTTTTTCTTTAAAAATTTTATATTTTATTAAACCACAACACACAGAAAAACCAGGCCCAGAAGAATTTTCTGTATTACCTTTGATACCAATTGGCTTTCCTACCCTGGCTTTAATTCCAAAAAAATCAGAAGTTAAGTTATCGAAACCTTTTAATTCTGATGATTTTCCTGTTAAAACAATATTGCTAGTTAAGTTTCTTTCCATGATGGATTTGTTAGTTTTTGATCTAATATTTTCAAGAATTTCTTGAATCCTTGACAAAATAATATTGCTTAATTCTTTCTTATGTATTTTATGAGTTTCGCTTGTTTCATCACAACCAGTTAAAGGAACATCTATTAAATCATTTTCTTCATTAGAACTAATACTCCCTCCATGTAAAATTTTTAATCTTTCTGCCGCTAAAATTGAAGTTGACAGACCTTTTGCAATATCTGATGAAATATGAAATCCCCCGATATTAACTATGCCAGCGTATACAAGTTTATTTTTATAAAATGTCCCTATAGAAGAACAACCCGCACCAACGTCTATGACGGTTGTTCCTATATAAAGATCATCATTGTTTAAACAACCTAAACCTGAAGCATAAGGAGTTGCGACAAGATCACTAACTCTTACTTTGGCCATAGATAAACATTTAATAAAATTATTTATAGAATTTTCGTCAGCAGTTATTAGATTAAAACCCGCAATTAATTCATTTCCCTTCATACCAATTGGTTTATCTATTCCAATATTTCTATCAATACTATAAGAAGTTCTGACTGTGTGTAAAAGCTTTCTATTTTTTCCATAATTCAAATCATTTATTTTTTTGTAAATTTTTTTGATATCTTCATGGGTTACTTCGTTATTGTCTAAAGAAATATTTAAATTTACAGCTTGGGACTGAATTGTATTTGAGGAAAAATTTACAACAAATTCTTCTACTGTATTCCCACACATACTTTCTGCTGATTGGATTGAAGATCTTATTGAATTACATGCTAATTCCATGTCTACAATTGTACCTGAAGATACACCATTGGATTGATGATGGCCTATACCTAATATTATAGGTTCTTTATCTTTTATTATATTTGCTATAAAACAAGATATTTTGTTTGTTCCAATGTCAAGTATACCAATTTTCATTTTTGATTTTTCAATGCAATTTTTTTTGTATTCATTTTTATAAATATTTTTTTTTTAAAGAACCTTAGATCAACCATTTCTAAATTTTCTAAATTGTTAAATTTATTTATTTGATTAACAGCTTCATCTATATTTTTTTTTGGTAATTTAAATAAAACGTTATGTGCAATTAGATCCCATCTATTGTTGGGAAAAACAATAATTTTTGAAATATGCTTATTTAATTCTGCATGATTTGTAAGAAAAATTTTAACTTTATTTATATCTTTTATTGCAGATTCACCTTTAAGATGAATTAATTTATATGCCTTAGGATCTTTAATTTCATAAATAATTTTTCCTTTATCACTTATAAGAAAATTTTTTTCATTTTTATTAAATATTGCAAACTCTTTATGTTCCTCGATGTTTATAATTATTTGGCTGGGAAAAATTTTTCTAATAAAAACCTTATTAATCCAATCTAATTCTTCTAAGGAATTTTTAATATTAAATGTATCGTACTCAATTATATTCTTGGTTTCGTATAATTTAGAGTTAGTTACGTTTTTTATTGAATTTATATTTGATTTTGACCTACCATTTAAAGTAATTTTTTTAATTTCAAAGAAATCATTGTAATTATCTGATAATTTTTTTAAAAATAATCTCTTGTTAGTTTTTTTTTCTAAGTTTTTGGTAGTTGAATTTTTATTTAAAAATAAATAAAAAAACAACGTTATTGAAACTCCTAATAATATAGAAATTTTTACAAAGTTTTTATTTTTAAAAAAACTAGACATTTTACTTGATTTCCCATACTATACCATAATATCCCATATAATACCAAATACTTTCTATAATTTTTTTTGAGAAATTAAGTTGTTTTTATCGCAATACACATACAAAGTTGACAATAAAGGGCGCATCTCAGTACCTGCTGATTTTCGTATAGGTATAAATACCAAATTTTTTAATGGAATTATTGCATTTAGATCATACAAATTTAAGGCAATAGAAGGATTAGATTTCGAAAAAATGAAGAAAATTGCTGATAGTTTAGACGATTTAGATTTTTTTTCAGAAAGCAAAAATGATATAACAACTTCAATTTTATCAGATTCTTACAAGTTACCATTTGATAGTGAGGGAAGAATATCTTTACCAAATGAGTTACTGAAATTTGCTAATATTAAAAGCCAAGCAACTTTTGTAGGGAGAGGATCAAGTTTTCAAATATGGAATCCCAATTCTTTTAAAGATTATTTGAAAAAGGTTAGAAATAATATTAAGAAAAAAAAATTATCTTTAATAATTAAAAATACAAAAAATGATAAAAAGTAGTTTTAATTTTGTTCACAAACCTGTTTTATTAAATGAATCAATAAGTTTTTTAACAAATAAAAGAAATACAATTTTTATTGATGGAACCTTTGGAGACGGAGGACATACCAAAGCTTTACTGGAGAAAAATAAAACATGTAAAGTTTATGCAATAGATAGAGATCCAAATGTTAAAGAAAATGTAAAGTTTTTTCAAAAAAAATATGATAATAGATTTAAATTTATACCTGGAAAAATAAGTGATTTAGAAACAATCGTTTCTCATGAAAATTTAAAAAATAAAGTTGACGGTATTCTATTCGATCTAGGAATTTCAACTAGACAATTAAAAGATATTAAAAGAGGTTTTTCATTCCAAAATGACGGGCCTTTAGACATGAGGATGGGGGAGAGTGAAGAGACAGCAGCAGATTTTTTAAATAATCAAAGTGAAAATAAAATATCCGATGTTATTTTTAAATATGGAGAAGAGGGGTCATCAAGAAAAATTGCAAGAGCAATAATAAATTATAAAAAAAAGAAAAGAATTGAGAGAACTTTAGAACTAGTTGGAATAATTAAATCTGTTAAAAAATCATCAAAAAACAAATTTATTAACCCTGCTACAAAAACCTTTCAAGCGATTAGAATATATGTAAATAACGAATTAGAAGAATTAAAAAGTGGTTTAATTTCGGCAATTAATATTTTAAGAAAAAAAGGAAGGTTGGCAGTTATATCTTTTCACTCATTAGAGGATAGGATTGTAAAAAATTTCTTTAATAAACATTCAGGTAAAATCTATAATAAATCTAGATATTTACCTCAACCAGAACCAGATAATACTATAAGGAAAAGTTTAAAAATTATTACAAAGAAAGTAATAAAACCTATGGGAGAAGAAATCGAATTAAATTACTATTCAAGATCTGCAAAATTAAGGGTTATAGAAAAAATATGATTTTCAAACACAAAAAAACCCAAGTACTTTTTTTAGTAATAAGTTTTTTCTTCTTGTTATTAGTAATTTTATCTGGCTTAAGAAATGGTGTAAAAGATCTAAATAAAGAATTATCGCAGATTAAAAAAGAAATTATTAAAGAACAAAATGTAATTAAAGTTTTAACATCTGATTTTACAAATCTTTCAAATTCAAGCCGTATAAGTAAGATTGCAAAAGAAAAATTAGGTTTACAAAGAACTAATAGTTATCAGATAAAAAAATTATCGGATTTTTATATTAATTAAAAATGTTAAATAAAAAAAGTAATTTAGAATTATTTGGAAATTTCAAAGAAAGGATTATTAAAGCAAAATCAAGATTTTCATTTATATTATTCTGTTTGTTTTTTGGATTTTTTTTAATTACCTTAAAAATAATTAATTTATCAGTTAATTATAATAAAGAATTAGTTAACAATTCTTATAAACAAAATCAATTAGTCACAGGGTTTAGAGCTGACATTATTGACAGAAACGGAGATTTACTTGCAACATCTATTATAAAAGATGATTTAGTAGCAAAACCAAGGTTAATTCAAAAAAATAAAAAAAAAATTATTGCAAAAAAAATTTCGAAAATTCTACCCGAGTTAACTTTTGAAGATGTTCTTAAAAAACTTGAATCAAAAAAAAGTTTTGTATATTTACAAAGATCTATATCTCCAAAACAATTTAATGAAATTATGAAAATTGGAGAGCCAAATATTGGTTCAGTAAAAAGATTTGTAAGATACTATCCTCACCAAAAACACGCTTCCCATATTCTTGGTGCAGTTAATATAGACAACCAAGGTATTAAAGGTATAGAAAGTAAGTTTGATAAAACTTTGAAAGATGAGAAATTTGCTAAAAATAATAAACTTCAATTATCCATTGATATAAATTTACAAAAGGATTTAGATAAACATTTAACTCAAACAATAAAAAAACATAGTGCTGAAGGTGGTGCAGGAATAATTTTAGATGTAAAAGCATCTGAAATTTTGGCAATGAATTCACTTCCTCAATTTAATCCAAATCAAATAAATAAAATGAATAAAAAAGAAGAGTTTAATTATGCAACGCTTGGTGTTTATGAGCTAGGCTCTTTATTTAAACCTTTAACTGGGGCCATTGCATTAGATAAAGGCATTATTACAGAAGATACAATTTATGATGCTAGAGAGCCATTAATTGAAGGAAAATTTACTATTCACGATTATAAACCAAAAAAAAGAAAGCTAAAATTCTCAGAATGTATTTTGTATTCATCTAATATATGTCTTGCACAAGTAGGCGTTGATATTGGTAAAAAAAATATGAAAGAATATTTTGAAAGGATGAGATTAACAACTAAACCAGAAATTGAACTACCTGAGATTGGAGAACCTATTGTACCAAGTATATGGAGAAAAACTGACTTAATGAGCATGGCATATGGTCATACAATAGCAGTATCTCCATTGCAATTTGTTAATGCTTTTAATGCAATAATTAACGGAGGCAAGTTTCAATATTCCACTCTAATAAAAAAAGAAAATTATAACAATGACTCTTCAACTGTAATAATTACTGAAAATACGTCAAAAAGAATAAGAAAATTATTAAGGGAGGTGGTGAGGAATAAAGAAGGTTCAGGAAAAAACGCAGATATAAAAGGTTATTCAATTGGAGGTAAAACAGGTACTGCAATAAAAAACAAAGGAAAACGTTATACAAAAGAAGAAAATAGAGCTAGTTTTGTAGGTTTTTTTCCGAGTTATGATCCTAAATATATAGTTTTTATTATGGTAGATAATCCAAAACGAATTAAAGAAAATTTTTATTATGCAACAGCTGGCTGGGTTGCAGCTCCTACAGTTAAAAAAATTATTAACGAAATGATACCTCGATTAGGAGTTGAACCAGAGATTGCATATAAATTTAACTAATTAATTTTAATATTAAAAAAAATTAGGAATTAAATTGTTACTTTTCAATGTTTTAAAAGATTTAAAAGAAAGAAAGAAATTAAATTTTAAAAAATTTAATCCTGATATTAAAAATATTTGTTGTAATTCAAAAAAAATTTCTAAAAATTCTATTTTTGTTGCAATTAAAGGACAAAAAGATGATGGACATAAATATATTTTTGATGCTATCACCAAAGGTGCAGTTTTTATCATTATAGAAAAAAAAGAAATAGAAAAAGATTTAAAAAATAAGATTAATTTTATTTATACAAAAAATTCAAAATTTTTTTTATCAAAAATATCATCAAATTTTTATCCAAATCAACCTAAATATATTTCTGCTGTAACTGGGACTAATGGAAAAACTTCGGTGTCCTTTATTGCAAATGAAATATGGAAAAATTGCAATACTAGCTCAGCTTATATTGGTACGTTAGGTTTAATAACAAATAAATATAAAAAAAAATTAGAATTAACAACAGAAAACAGTGTCGAGATTCATAAAATACTATCAAACTTATCTAAGAAAAAAATTAATAATGTTTGTTGTGAGGCTTCTAGTCATGGTTTGGACCAGCAAAGGATTGATAATATAAAATTAGATGCAGCAGCTTTTACAAATATTTCACAAGACCATTTTGATTATCATAAAAATTTTAAAAATTATTTTAATTCTAAGATGAGGCTTTTTTTAAAAATTTTAAAAAAAGGAGGTATAGCAATTATTAATTCGGATTTACCTGAGACAAAAAAAATATTGAAATTGTGTAAAAAAAGAAAAATTCAAACTTTTACTTATGGATACAATTCAACGGATTTAAAACTTATTACTTTTTACAAAGACAATAATTATCAAAAAATTATAATAAGTTATAAAAAAAAACTTTTAGAATATAAAATTCCAATAATTGGGGATTTTCAGGTTTATAACAGTCTTTGTGCAATCTGTTTAGTTTATTTTTCCGGTATCCCAATTACTAAATGTTTACAAGCAATAAAAAAAATTTCCCAAATTCCTGGTAGGTTGGAAAATATAAGAATTCCAAAAAAAATGAAAAAAAAAATCTTAATTTTTGTTGATTATGCACATACACCGGATGCATTACAAAAATCACTACAAACTTTAAAAAAAAATTCATTTAAATTATCAGTAGTTTTTGGTTGCGGTGGTGATAGAGATAAAAAAAAAAGACCTTTGATGGGAAAAATAGCTAATAAGCTTGCCGATAAAATATATATAACAGATGATAATCCAAGATATGAATCAGCAAAAAAAATTAGAAAAGAAATTATTTCTAATTGTCCGAAAGCGATTGAAGTAAAAAATAGATATTCAGCTATTATGAACGCTATTAATTCTTCTGAAGAAGGAGAAAAATTATTAATTGCTGGAAAAGGACATGAGGATTATCAAATAATTGGAAAAAAAATTTATAAGTTTTCCGATAAAGATACAGTTTTAAAAATATTAAAAAAAATATGAAACAAAAAAAATGGTCTCCAATACAAATTGAAAAAGCTCTACGTTTGAGTCAAAAAATTAATCATTCTATAAAAGGTATTTCAATAAATAGTAAAACATTAAAAAAAAATAATATTTTTTTACCCTTAAAAGGGAAAAATCATGATGGACATAAATTTATTTCAGAAGCTTTTAAAAGGGGAGCAAGTTTATCTTTAGCAAATATAAAAGGATATAAAAAATTTAAGTTACAAAAGTTTAAAAAAAAAATAATTTTAGTAAAAAATTTACTTTCATCTCTACATCAGCTTGCTTCTTATTCAAGAAAAGAAATTAAAGGAAAAGTAGTTGCTGTGACTGGTAGTGTTGGAAAGACTAGTGTAAAAGAAGCACTTTCTTTTACTTTAAATGATAATAATAAAATTCAATCATCAACCGGTAATTTTAATAATTTAATTGGAATGCCGATTAATTTAGCTAATTTTGATAATGAAAGTGACGTTAGTATTTTAGAATTAGGGATGAATAAAAAAGGAGAAATAAAAAAAATGTCTAATATTTGTAAACCAGATATTGGATTAATAACAAAAATTTCTAACGCGCATATTGGAAATTTTCGTTCTTTAAAAGATATAGCTTTAGCAAAGTCAGAAATTTTTTTTGGTATGAATAAATATGGTACTGCAATTATAAATAAGAATGATCCTTATTATTCTTTATTACAAGAAACATTAAAAAATTTAGGTATTAAAAATATTATTACTTTTGGAGTTTCTAAAAAATGTGATGTTAAACTTATTAATTTTAAATATAAAAAAATAAATTCTTGTAGGGTTTTTTTAGAAGTTTTAGGTAAAAAAGTTGATTTTTATTTAAATAATCTAGGGGAACATTGGATTGAGAATTCTTTAGCAATTACATCAGTTATTGTAGCGTTAAACAAAAATGTAAATTCTTTTATAAAAAAAATTTCAAAATTTAATGCTATTAAAGGCAGAGGGAAAATATTAAATATTCAATACAAAAATAAAAAAATTATTTTAATTGATGATTCATACAACTCTAGTCCTGAATCTCTTAAAGCATCGATTATTTTTCTTAATCGGCTCGGAAATAAAAGAAGAAAGATATGTGTATTAGGAGATATGTTTGAATTAGGTTTATCCTCAAAACACTTTCATTTGCAAATAAAAAAAATTTTAAAGGATAATAAAATTTCTAGCGTTTATACTATAGGCAAAGAAATGAAAAATTTATTTAATGTTTTACCAGAATCTTTAGAATCTAATTATGCTGAAAATTTAGATGAATTATATTTAAATTTAAAAGAGAATATCAAAAATAATGATGTTATTTTGTTTAAAGCATCACGTGCAATACATTTAGATACAATTATAAAAAAGTTTTGTTAACTCAATATGTTTTACTATTTATTTTCATTATTTGTCCAAGATTTTACTTTCTTAAATGTTTTTAAATATTTAACTTTTAGATCTGGAGGTGCATTATTAACTAGCTTAATTTTTAGCTTCCTATTTGCACCTTTTATTATTAATTGGTTAAAAAAAAATCAAAGATATAAAAAAACTGTAAGAGAAGATCTCCCAGATAAACATTTAATAAAAAAAAGAGGCACCCCAACAATGGGCGGTTTATTAATCTTAATATCATTTGTACTAAGCACTTTGCTTTGGTCGGATACAAAAAATTATTATATATGGCTAGTTTTATCAATTACTTTCGGTTTTGGTGTAATAGGTTTTATAGATGATTATTACAAATTAACTTCAAAAGATAAGAAAGGACTAAAGGTTGGAACAAAATTAATTTTTCAATTTTTAATTACTTCTGTAATGCTCTTTTTTTTATATAATTTGTTTGACTATCAATTTATTAACACCTTAGCTGTTCCTTTTTTTAAAAATTATTTATTAGACTTGGGAGTTTTATTTCCAATTTTTGCTTTTTTAGTAATTATTGGCACATCTAACGGGGTCAATTTGACTGATGGGCTAGATGGATTAGCAGTTGTACCTGTAATTATAACTGCAACCTGTTTAGGTTTAATAGCTTATTTAGCTGGAAATAAAATTTTTTCAGAATATTTAAATTTGTTTTTTATTGCAGGAAGCGGTGAACTGGCAGTATTAAGCTCTGCTTTAGTTGGTTCATGTTTAGGATTTTTATGGTTTAATGCGCATCCAGCAAAAATCTTTATGGGGGACACTGGGTCTCTATCAATTGGAGCCGCCTTGGGCTCAATTAGTATAATTATTAAACATGAAATTGTTTTGTTCATAATAGGTTTTTTATTTGTTATGGAAACACTATCAGTTATTTTGCAAGTTGCTTCTTTCAAATTTTTTGGTAAAAGATTATTTTTAATGAGTCCTTTACACCATCATTTTGAAAAAAAAGGTTGGCATGAGAATACAATTGTAATTAGATTTTGGATCTTAGCTGTAATTTTCGCATTAATTGGTTTAGCTACACTTAAAGTCAGATAAAAAAAAGAATGAATTTTTTTTTAAATAAAAAAGTAGGAGTTTTAGGACTGAGTCGAACTGGAATAAGTTCAATAAAATTTTTAAAAAAAAAAGGTTTTAATGTTTTTGGTTGGGACGATAACAAAAAAATATTATCAAAAGCAAAAAAAAAAAAATTAAATATTAAAATTTTAAATAACAGTAATTTAAAGAGAATGTCTTTTTTACTCACATCTCCTGGCATACCTTATTCAGGAAAAAAAAAACATGTTATTTTAAAAAAAGCAGAAAAAGAAAAAGTTGAAATATTAAATGACATTGAATTATTTTTTAGATTTAATCCTGAGGAAAAGTATATCGGAGTTACAGGTACAAACGGTAAATCTACTACAGTATGTTTATTAAGTCATACTTTTAAAAAATTAAAAATTAATAATAGTCTTAGTGGAAACATAGGAAAACCAGTTTTTGATTTAAAAAAATTTAGAAAAAGTTTTAATATTTTAGAAATTTCATCATTTCAATTAGAAGCAATGAAAAGAACAAAATTCAACATTGCTGTTCTCCTAAATATTTCAAAAGATCACATCGAAAGACATGAAAGTTTTGAAAAATATATAGCAGAAAAAATTAAAATTTTTAATAATCAATCTGAAAATGATATTTCTATTATTGGCGTGGATGATAAAATAACATCTTCTTTAGTAAAAAAATTAAAAAAAAAGTTAAATTCAAAAATAATTACGATATCAAAGAAAAATAACAAAGCCGATATTTATATTAAAGATAAAAAATTAATAATTAATTTTGATTTAGAAAAGAAAAGAATTTTAAAAAAAATTAATATAAAGCAATTTAAAAATTTTCTTGGAAACCATAATTATCAAAATATCGCAGCAGTTTATGCGGTACTTTTGTCATTAGGTTTTTTTGATTGGAAAAAAATTGAAAATTCTATTAAATCTTTCAAAATTTTACCGCATAGAGTGCAAAAAATAAGACAGGTTGGAGGTATAATATTTGTTAATGATAGCAAAGCAACAAATATTAATGCAACGGATCAAGCTTTAAAGAATTTTAACAATATTTATTGGATATTAGGCGGTAGGATTAAAGAAAAAAATTTACACAAATTAAAAAAACATTTTTTTAGAATAAAACATGTTTTTTTAGTAGGAGAAACAAAATTTTTATATGAAAAATATTTAAAAAAAATTTTAAACTGTACGATTGTAAAAAACCTACAAGAAGCGGTAAAACTTTCATATTTTTTAGCAAAAAAAGAAACTAAAAAAAATTCTTCTTCAGTTGTTTTGTTATCTCCAGCATGTTCGTCGTTAGATGAATGGAGAGATTTTGAGGCCAGAGGAAATGCATTTATTAATTTTGTAAAAAAAATTTAAAACAAGGAATGCAAAATGACCAACTAAATATATTTCTTTATAATTGGTGGAGAAGTATTGATAGAAATATTTTTATAACTACAATTATTTTAATAGTTATAGGTTGTTTGATTTCTTTTGTTGCAACACCATCTATTGCAATTAAATACGGTTTAGAACCATATTATTTTGTAAAGAAGCATTTAATTTTTACTCCATTTGCTTTTTTTTTTATTTTTTTTATTTCTCTATTTTCAAGGGTAGGTATAAAACGTGTTTTTATACTTATATTCTTGATTTCTTTTTTTTTTATTTTTTATTCATTTTTTATTGGAATTGAAGTTAAAGGATCGATTAGATGGACATATTTTTATGGATATAGTTTTCAGCCATCAGAATTCTTGAAAGTTTCTTTTGTTATAATTTGCGCTTGGATTTTTTCTTCAAACAATCAATCTAAATTAATTAATAATCAAATTTTTTCATTTATTTTATATTTATTTGTTTCAAGTTTAATCTTGCTTCAACCGGATTTTTCAATGTTTGTTATTATTTCTTTTATTTACTTTGGACAATTATTTATTAGTGGATTAAAGTGGAAGTGGGTAATATTTTGTTCGTTTTTTTTCTCTTTTATTTCTTACATCGCATATTTACTTTTGGATAATATTAAAATACGTATTGAAATCTTTTTGCATCCTTTGAAAGGAGATAATTATCAAATAACAAAATCATTACAAGCAATAAAAGAAGGTGGGTTGTTTGGAAAAGGTGCAGGTCTGGGTACAGTAAAAGATAATCTTCCTGACGCTCATACAGATTTTATATTTTCTGTTATTGCTGAAGAATTTGGTATTATCGGTTGTTTGTTTATTATTGCTTTTTTCATATATCTAATTTTTAATATTTATAAAAGAATAAAAAATGAAAAGTATCTTTTTGTCATTTTAAGTGTTTCAGGTTTAGTAATACAATTAGGTTCACAAATCTTCATAAATATTGGTTCAACCATAGGTCTTATTCCAACAACTGGCACCACTCTTCCTTTTATAAGTTATGGAGGGTCTTCAATGATTTCAATGGCATTAAATATTGGTGTAATTCTAGCTTTAACTAGAGTAAGTTATAAAGATAACATAGCGTCAGATGAAAAAGAATTCTAAGATAGCAATAGTTGCGGGCGGAACTGGAGGACATATTTTTCCAGCAATTTCTTTATTAGAACAATTAATTATTGAAAAAAAAGAAATTATTTTTTTTTCCGATACTAGAGTAAGGAATATTATCAATAAAAATAAAAATTTATTTAAAAAAAAAAATGTTACTTTTTACAGTTTAAAAATTTCAAGAAATTTTAAAGATTTTTTTTGTTTTTTTAAGAATTTTTTTAAAATTTTTATTTTTATAAAGAAAAATAATCCTAAAATTATTATTGGATTTGGAGGCTATACCTCTATCCCTTTTTTATTAATTTCTAAGATACTATTTAAACCAATAATTTTACACGAGCAAAATATTATTATTGGATTAACTAATAAGATATTTTCTCCTTTTTCAAAAAAAATTATTTTTGGATGGGGAGACAAAAAAAAGAATAAAATTAATAAAAAATTTTTTTATATAAGAAATCCAGTAAGAAAAAGAATATTAGATCTGAGAAAAAAAGTCAAATTTATTACTCATAAGAAAAAAATAATTATTTTAATTGTTGGCGGCAGCCAAGGAGCTGTCATATTGGATAATATAATACCTACGTCACTAAATTTATTGCCAAATCCAATAAAAAAAAATATTGAAGTTTATCATCAATGTTCAAAAAATAATTTTGATTCAGTAAAAAATAATTATTTAAAAAATAAAATTAAATGTACCTGTAAGGTTTTTTTTAATAATTTACCAGATATAATATTCAAATCTCAATTTGTAATTTCTAGATCTGGGGCATCAACGTTATCTGAGATAACTGCATTAGGAAAACCCTCTATATTAATTCCTTATAAATTTGCTAAAAATAATCATCAAGAAAAAAATGCTAAATGGTTAATTGATAAAGGAGCAGGAACAATGTTATTAGAAGATGAATTAACAGTAAAAAATTTAAAAAATGAAATAATAAAATTTATAAAAAATAAAAAAAAATTAAAAAAAATGTCTAAAAATTCGTTCTCTTTAGGTGATGGCATGTCTTTATTAAAACTTTCAAAATTAATTTATTAAAAAAATATTTATGAAAATACTAGAAAAGAATATTAAAAATAAAATACATTTTGTTGGGATTGGTGGAATTGGTATGTCTGGTATAGCAGAAGTATTATTTTCTCAAGGATACAAAATACAAGGTAGCGATTTATTAAACAATAGTAATACTAAAAGATTAAAAAAAAAAGGTATAAATATTTTTTTAGGACATTCACCAAAAAATTTAAAAGATGTAAATATTTTAGTAGTGTCGTCGGCTATAAAAAATAATAATTCTGAATTAAAATTTGCAAAAAAAAATAAAATCTTAATTTACAAAAGATCCGATATGTTAGCAGCTCTTATGAAATACAATGAAAGTATTGCAGTTACCGGAAGCCATGGTAAAACAACAACAACATCTCTAATATCATCAGTTTTAGAGACTGCAAATCTTGACCCAACTACAATTATTGGAGGAATAGTAAATCAATATAAAGGTACAACAAGAATTGGCAAAAGTAATTGGATGGTGGTGGAAGCTGATGAGTCAGATGGAAGTTTAGTTAATTTGTTTCCTAAAATTGCAGTTATAACAAATATAAATAAAGAACATATAGATTTTTATAAAACTTATAAAAATTTAAAAAAATATTTTTTTTATTTTATTAATAACATCCCATTTGATGGAACAGCAATATATTGTAAGGATAATTTGGATTTAAAACGTCTAATTTTAAAAAGTAGAAAAAAAAATAAAATTAGTTATGGTCTTCAAAAAGGCAGCGATGTTAGAGCTACAAATATTTTAATTAATGAAAAAGGATCTTTTTTTGATATCAATATAAAAAAAACAAATCTTTTAAAAAAAGAAGTAATAAAAAAAGTACAGTTAAATGTATTAGGAAAACATAATATACAAAATTCTCTAGCTGCAGTAACAGTAGCTAAGATATTAAATATTAGCACCTTTGATCTTAAGAATGCATTCAAAAAATTTAAGGGAGTAAAAAGAAGATTTACATTAGTTTGTAATTTTAAAGGAATTAAGATTATTGATGATTATGCCCACCATCCTGAAGAAATTAAAGCAACATTAAATTTAACAAAAATTCTGAAAGCAAAAAAAGTCATTGTTGTATTTCAACCTCATAGATTCTCAAGATTTAAAAATTTATATTTAGATTTTAAAAAAGTATTAAAAAACTGTGATAAATTGTATGTGGCTGATGTTTATGCAGCAGGTGAAAAAAGAATTAGATCTGTTAGCAAAGAAAATTTTGTAAATGAAATGAATAAAAATAAAAAAAATTTTGCAAAAACATTAAATAATTTTAACTATTTACCAAAAATTATTTTAAATGAAGCGGAAAAAGGAGATATTGTTATTTTTATTGGTGCTGGAGATATATCAAAGTGGGTAAATGATTTACCAAATAAGTTAAACAAAATAAAATTTTAAAAATTGCTATGAATTCGCTACCAAAAATAAAAGGTACATATAAAAAGAATTTTCCTTTGTCAAAATTAACCTGGTTCCAAACTGGGGGCAACGCTCAAGTATTATTTATTCCTAAGAATTTATTAGATTTGCAGTTTTTTCTAAAAAATATAAAAAATATACCAATTACTATAATTGGTGGAGGTTCTAATTTATTAGTTCGAGACGGCGGTGTAAAAGGAGTTGTCGTTAAACTTGGAAGTGGTTTCGATTATATTGAATACAAGAAAAATTATATTTTATGTGGCGCCTCAATAAAAAATATAAATTTATCAAAAAACTTATCAAAAAAAAAAATAACAGGTTTTGAATTTTTATCTACGATACCAGGAACAATAGGAGGAAGTATTTTTATGAACGCAGGATGTTTTGGTATGGAAATAAAAAATTTAATTAAGTCTTTATTATTAATAAATAAAGAAGGTAAATTAATCGAGTTAAAAAAAAATTTGACCGATTTTTCATATAGATCATCAGGAATTAATAAACATTACTTTATAGTTGCTGCAAAATTTGAAATAAGAAAAGGTAATGAAAAAGATATTAATAAAAAAATAAAAAAATATTTAAATTTAAGAAAAAA